>Ga0065704_10070177_pt1 | contig 136943 bp, 72 predicted proteins | sample SwiRhicommuniRL2_FD_59091 | JGI IMG/M metagenome (GOLD analysis project Ga0065704, IMG submission 59091) | Switchgrass rhizosphere bacterial communities from Rose Lake, Michigan, USA - RL2 v2 (version 2) | ecosystem: Host-associated > Plants > Roots > Rhizosphere > Soil | place: East Lansing, MI | reverse complement strand
GGAAAACAATCTTGGCTAATGGAGCACCTCTACCTGGGTCGTGGATGATTTGCTTAACAATACCACGGATGTATCCATGACGTTCGGCATAATCCAAGGTTCTTAACTTGGCAGCACCTTTTCTCAATCTGGTGTTGGCGGTGAAGATTGAACCGGCACCCTTTCTTTGGTTACGAATAACTCTACCTGTTGGTGTTAGTACAACTGGACATCGTCTGGAGAGACATCTGGGGACACCATGTCTATTCTGTATTGAACGCTAACATGTGTCGTTCCATTGCGTATAGTCTCTCAATATCTTTGCACTATACATACCCATTTTACAATAATAAAGTTGGTTAAAGAAAGATCCCTTTGTAACTGATGTTGACAGGTGAAATTTGTTAGCACTTTTTTCAGTTCCTGCTAGATGAAAATTTTGTCAAATTTTCAATATGGGCGGGTAACTCAAAATTTTGAGAAGCGGTCACGTGAGTATTAACTGCTTCAAAAACAGTCACAATCGGCACGTGAGGCCAATCTTTGCACCCGGAATCGATGTCGTTATCTCTACACCTTATAAACAATTATTACTCCACACTTAAAATCAAAACTTTTGTATTACGGGTGCTGTTTATAAACTTTATGAAAAAAGATATTCAATCAAGAACTCCTTTTTGTAGATATATAAACGAAAATAATCAATCAGAGCAATAACTCCATCAATCAGGCCAAGGCTCTTTGAAGAGCTTAGAAAACGAATTTGAAGAAATAAAATCATTACAAGTTGGATAGATTAAGTTGAGAACAAATATGCAGCGGAATGGTGAGTGAATGAGCCAAATGGGTCAAACTTATTCTTCAACTGGAGCAGCAACTACTTCGTTGGTTTCTTCTACTACTTCTTCTTCGTCTTCCTTGATTTCACTGTCATCAGTCTTTGGAATTCTGGCATCTATGGCAACATCAACAATGATTTCTCTACCATTCAATTCCTTTCCGTTGTATTCAGCAACAGCTTGCTTTTGAGTTTCTTCGTCTGCAAATTTGACAAAGGCAATACCCTTGTTGAAAGGAGCTCTAGTACCAGTTTGTTTCTTCAAGATATGTGCAGGTACTCTTCTGGTTGGGACGTGTATCCACTTTGGCTTCAAATCCTTAAATAATCCATTTAAAGTCTTGACATCAACTTTGTAGTCCAAGTTGGTCACAAAGATAGTGTCTTGGGATGCTTTACCTTCTGGAACTCTTTCCTTACCCTCACCGTTAGAAACCTTCTTAGCAGGTTTTGACTCTTCCTTGAGTTTCTTGTGTTCTTCCTTCTCCTTCAACGCAGCTTCTCTCTTAGCTTTAAAAGCTTCCAATTTCTCCTTCTTTTCTTCTTCAGTAGCTGGTGGAAGTGCCTTCTTGATGAAGATGTTTCTTCTTTGGAACTTGGTGCCATTGAAGTCTTCGACTGCTTTGTCAGCATCTTCTTTAGTTTCAAATTGAGCAAAGGCAAATCCTAAATGTCTCTTGTATGACTTACTGTTTGCACGAGTGATTTCTTTGAATGGAATTTCCACTTCAGTCCTAAATTGGTTAGTATTGGAATTGGGCATGACAATCAATGCTGAAACGGAAATAAGCAATCAAGTTATGGGTAACGACACCATCATCGAAACTTGTAGTAGCGTGTTCATTGACCCGAGGATGCTTATTGTAGTAATCAATTGCTGTCGTGAATTCATAAAACGTCAATTACCAGAATTGACCTTTAGAATACCAACTTAGAACTGATTGCCAATCGAACAATTCAAATATTAATAACGACTCATAATTCATCATACATACACTTTCAAGTCTTTGAACAATTCTTTCAATTCCTCTTCGGTAGCTTTGTAATCGACATTACTAATGTAAATTCTTTCATCAATAACAGGCTTGACTGAGATAACTTCTTGTTCGGTGGACATTTTGATTATTTAATAAGTACAAATTGGGAGGAAAATTTCAAAGAATACAATGGAATGAACTAAACTGATGTTTTGTGTATAAAATACTTTCTTTAATTGATTTAGAAAATATGGATTTATTATATTATGTTGAAATATTGTGTTGAATTCAAGGGCAATTTGTCGATTTATATCACTTTTTCGAGATTTGGGTTACGGTAATGGGACGACCAGGTGCGTGACGGCACCGAAGGGAATAGGTGCGAATCGAACGAATGGTTTGATAATGTGGAGTGCTTAGGAACAATAGAGAGAGGTCGAGTCCAGTATAATGAGAGTATGAGGAGGTACTTTGTTATAGGGTTTTTGCATGCTTATTGTGGAAGTTTGCAATATATTCAAAAATTGCGCGAATAAACCAGCTGTTTTTTTGTAACTTGACTAAATTGAGGGTAGGGGACAATTATAGGATATTTGGGTACGTTAGTGGCACAGCAGGAGGGATAGTGAGATATATTCACAGCAATATGTTTGTGTCCCATGAATACTCTGACCCTAAATATTTCAAAAAAACACAGTCTTGGTTGTGTCAGTCAACTCTTTAGTGTCATACTATCAGAATTTCACCACCAAGTAAACCTCAAGTATTTGATCTACAATTGAATATTAATGGTCTAATGGATGAATTAAGAAGACTTGGTTCATATTTGATAGTTCTAACTGATTCCTAGATCAGTTCTGTCTGAAATTTGGTATTTGATAGAGTGACTATATGGATTAAAGATATTCACGTGACCTATTTGAGTATAGCCGATTAATATAGAAAACTAGGCAACTACGAATTAGAGGACGGATAAAACTTGATGTATGTTAAGCAAACTTTATGTAATTTAAGCAATGCTCTGTGAGAATTTGGTTTCGTTAGCCTCATTGATTCGCTACTAAAGCTCCTAATATCAAAGCCAACATTATTACATTCCACTCCGGGGAATTATGTCTCGATCCCTCAATCACTCCACTAATCCGGGGAAGTACCATATCCATCTTTTTGTTATAACTCTGGGAATTAAATACTGTGAAGCCATAAATTCTGAAAGCTTCAAGCGACTTGCGACTCTAATGCTTCTTTTCCTGTCAATTTCCACTTCTAAAAGATACAAAATGTTGAAAAACTACAAAACTATCATTTCTACATAGTCCATTATTTTACGTGTTTTATTATACAATATATAAATACATTGTAGAGTTTTATATAAGGATGCTTGTTCATCCAACTGAACACAAGTCGTCTAATGGAGATCATAGTTCTGAATTCTGAACATGAATAGATTCAATGAGGAGTTCTTATAGATTACAATGAGCTAGCAATACCAATTACCGGCGTCTCATGATAACCTGAAACCGACTAAAGAACATGGAGATAACAAATACGAACATGAGTAGGTTTCAACATAGGGACATTTGGAGAACGGTAGATTTTCATTTATTTTAAGTGGTGGAATAATCTTGGAGCAACACAATCGTTGATACAATGTTCCAAGTGGAAGAATTCTTCAACACAATCTTCCTTATAGTGTTTGTGCTCGTATCCTTCTTCCTGTTGTTCAGCAGTGACTCTTTCGATACATTCGTGGAAATGGTGGTTGAATGGTTGACAAGCTGGAGTTTCAGCACATTGTGTCTTCAAGGTTTCTAATGGATCTTTGAGTTCATCTTCGTCTTCGTCTTCATCGTCATCTTCATCTTCATCCTCTTCTTCTTCAGTGGATTCTTCGGTTTCTTCTTCTTCAGTAGATTCTTCGGTTTCTTCAACTGGTTCTTCTACAGGCTAGATTAGTTAGTATTTAATGAACTTCGGGTCTCATGGTTATCAATTGTAGATGGCTGGCTGATGGTACGATTACTGTGAGTGGCTTTCAATAGAGCATATACATCATATCTGGGTTTATGGATCTCTCCTCTAACGCAAAATGTCATTGGCTCTCTCAAAGATCTCACCTGGTGTCAAAATCCTCAGAATCAATACTATTTCAAGTAGATATTAGGTGACATGGCATCAAATAAGCTTTATTGGACTTCACAACACTTCTAGAAGTTCTTCGTACACATAGCTCTTGGCTTCTTTCGTTCCTCTAATATGAGACTTGTTGCTTCAACCACGCCATCTCAGCAACCACTGATTCCACTATTACTACATACTTCTTCAGCATAAGCAGCTGGAACAACTGATTCTATTAAATCCCACAAGAATGACATTGTATATAATATGAAGTGTAACTTTGGTGTTGTTTGTATATACAAATATGGACTTAGTAACACTATCAAGATTTTTTCACCTAGTATAGCTTGGAAAAATCAACTTTTTAATTGGTTGAAATTGTGAGCGTTACCCGGAATACATGGACTAATATGCGAAGCGAGCGCAACTGCATTACAGGAGAGGAATAGTAATAGACAGAATGACAATGGTAAACTACGTAATATTAGAAACCTATTATCATAAGACATAGAAGAAATAATAGCAACGTTATTATACAAACAAGAATGAGTATTTATGTACACCACTGAACCCACACCATTGATCCTATGAACACCGTTAATCCTATTATCCTACTTCCAATCGTCATACATAAAGAGCCTATTGATTAGATCTACAATGTTTTAACGAGATGGAAATACCTCTAATAGGATTGTGGTCCAGGAACTGTTGTTGAGATCAAAAAGGGAAGTTACCAGGTGAAATTCCATAGGAAATAACTAAATCTAGTGGTAGTTTTACACAGTATAGACTATAATCTAATGAAGATTAGAGCGAACAGTCCCCGTTCATATAATCTAGATACTACTCGGACTACGATCAGTAAATATTCAACCGTGTTATATTTATTATGGTAATGAATTGATACATACATATCAGGCTTAGTTACCGGAAGCAGCATCGGCAATGGCCTTAGCTCTTTGGGCAATCTTGTCGTTAGCCTTAGAACCCATAATACCACCACCCCAGTGTCTTCTGGATTCATCGTACTTTTCAATGAAGTTAGCGTTGATAGTAGAAACTAACTTGGCTAATTCAGCTTCATCGGCAGCGGAGACTTCGGTTAAGGCAGCAACAGAAGAGGTCTTCTTGTGGACTAACGTACCTAATCTGGCCTTACCCTTCACAATGGCGTAAGGAACACCCATCTTCTTACATAAAGCTGGTAAGAAAACAACCAATTCAATAGGGTCAACATCGTTGGCGATCAAAACCAACTTGACCTTCTTGTTTTCAATCAAGGAGACAACGTGGTTTAAACCGTACTTGACGACAACTGGCTTTGGTGAGGCATCTCTGGCAGACTTACCTTCGGCAATAGCAGCGGCTTCCTTGGTTAATCTTTCCTTCTTTTCAGCAGCAGTTTCTGGTCTGTATTTGTTGAACAATTTCAAGGCTTGGGCAGCGGTGTTCTTGTCCAAGGTGTTTTGGAATTGAGCAATAGATGGAGGAACCTTTAATCTTAAAGACAAGATTTTCTTCTGTCTTTGCAATCTAACGTATTCAGGCCATTTGACAAATCTAGACAAGTTTCTCTTTGGTTGGATGGCTTGACCAATACCGAAGTTCTTTGGAGTAGCGTCAAACAAAGGGTTCTTGGTAGAAGCAGTCTTTGATGTCTTGTTAGCTAATGGAGCTGGAGCAACCTTCTTTCCTTTTGGAGCCATTTTGTTTCGTGAAGTATACTACTACTGGTTCTATTAGATTTTTTCACTTTTTTTCTACTACTGTTCCAATGCGAATTGAAAAATTTTCGATCCGCTATAAAAAAATGTCGCGACTTGCATGTCGTCTTGTTTAGGATGATGCGACTTTATTGTAGTTTAGATCATGTGATAGATGTGACTGCTTTCTGGAATCTGTGGTCCCTGTGACGTAAGGATATTTCGATAAGGTTTTGAGATACACGGTCCATCAAATTTATAGCAGAGATCGGAGTGCCTGAGTTATCGTTACACATAGTGAGGTTTTATATCTGAGATTTATTGGTACAGTTTATTGTAGTAAACTTGTATATACAAGAAGTGAAGAAAGGGTGACGATAATTAAATGCGAATTAAATGACAATTGGTCATAGAGAATTGAATGACGATTGGTCATAAGTGATTTCAATAGCTTTCTTGAAATCTCTTGTATGTAATTGTATGAACTCGGATGGCTTTGCGTGGGTGCAAACGTACCATTCTTTTTTAGCGTGGCTTGGGAGTCAAATCTTACGGTGTGCGGGATACGTGACAAAAGAAAGGCGCACCGATGCTCTTGACGGACTATATTAGTCTTGGATTCGATGATTGCTGGCAATCGGAAATCGCTGCGGTCTCATTGGTAGTCCCTTTGTTCATTTACCTAATCACTCAGGGCTAACCATCTTGGATTGCACCAACCTCTAACTGTAAACTGGGTCTTTGTTACGCCTGAACTTGGAGCCAACCCGTTGGCCTTAGATACGCTATTATGCAAAACACCGGCTGGTTTGAGAGATGTAATGGGGTTATGGTTGTTGTCCCAGGGTAAATAGTTTCCTGACTTGCGAATCAACGAATAGCTTAACTTGCGTTCCATGGAAGAAGGAAAATCGGATTCCTCACCAATGAAGATGTAGTGGGTTGGATCGATGGAAACAGAAGGACTTTCGTCAGAGCGAGGAGGAAGAATTACATTGTTCCATAATTTGTCCCTCGATGTATTAGATACTTGGAAAAGACTGTAGTTGTAGTGGAATGCTTTGAGATGGGGTTTTGCAGCAATGAGTCTTGACAATTCAGCATCTTCCAGGAATCTTCCGGTCGTAGAAGATGAGTATGAGTTTGGAAGAGTGTGAGAATGGATCCGTGCGTTATAATCTATTGCGTAAAGGCGAAGGAAGAACGAGTTTACGCGTTGATCTCTGTTCTTGAATGACTTCTTGTTGGGGATGTAATTTGGAGGAAGAGCCAAGTCTTGCGCTTGTGGTTCTGTGAATGTCGTAAGTTCCTGGGGACCATTTAGAGGTGTTTGCACATTTACGGATGTTGAAGGAAGCTTGTCGTCAGTCATTCTTGGAGTTAACGCAAGGACAGAATAAGTAAGCAAGTTGTGTTTCCATGACTTGAATGACGATGAAAGGTTGGATACAAGAAAACTTGCTTTTCTGGGAGAAGGTTTTGGTTTTGGTTTTGGTTCTGAATTTAGAATGGAGATCAACGACTCTGTTGATGATGAATGGGAAAGCTTTGAACCTGATTTGAAGGTTGCAGAGACGGACGTCGCTCTTGGGATGGGCGGGGTCGGAGAACTTGAAGCTATGATCAAAGGTGGAGAAAAGTATGCAGTGGAGAAATATGAAGGGGATGGAGATGTCGTAGGAGAAGGTGTGGGACTGGTGGATGTGTTGTTTGAATTAGGTTTGTAGTATTTAGGAATACTTATTGATCTCGGTGAGTTTTGGTACTTATAGGAAGAGTAGTGTCGCGAGAATTGTAATGGCGAAGGCAGGTTTGATTCCGACGGGTTCATCCCTGATGCGGTGAATGATGCAGACACAAAAGACGCACCCGAACCATTGAATGAATAGTCACCTTCGCTACCATCGGATTCGTAATCGTCGTCATCATAATATCCATCCATATACACATCTTCAAAGGGGACATACTCATCACTCAACGGATGGCATTGTTTGTACTGGCTCAGTCTTTGTATAGAGAGAGGAGAAGAAGTTGACAACGATCTGTTTTTGATGGAGGCTATGGAAATGGCTGCCACTTTTCGCTTCGGCTTAGGCGCGATAGATAGAGGTGCTGAGTAATCCATAGGAATAGGAATGGGTGTGGACCCATAGTTTAGATTGATAGTCATACCCACGTTTCGATGCTTTGGAAAAGAATAGTAAGAAAAGAAGTTGTAAAAGTTATTTTTGAAATGACTCTTGAAATGCCACCCAAAAGCAATCAGCTCAGATAAGAAATGCAACATCAATCCCGCAAGATTTCTTCTCGTTTATGCGAAATCCGCTATTTCGGGAAGGGTTGCGTTGCCGGCCGAAGAAATAGTTCGGTATATAACTGTATTTGTACTGCATAAAGAATGTCCCTTTTTAGCTTTCGTCAGACGGACATTTTAAATTCATTTACGTAGACGGCCCCAAAAATTGAAGGTGACTTCTTTTAGACACACGGCAAAATATAAGCCTTCTAGAAATGACATCAAATATGAACACTTCGATTATGACTCTAAACTCCACTCCGCATCTTTGCCACGTATATCTCGATCAACCACTCATTTCTCGGGGACGTCCATTGGACAGATCATACCCCCCGCTTCAAAGATTGTAATACGATTATGTGCAGGATTATTCTCGAAAGATGTTCGCATGCAGCGGAAGGGGAACATTCCGTAGGGTTATAAATTACATAAATGATTAGTAGTAGAATTACACGGCTTTCTGACAAGAGAGAGGGGGGTGGTAGAAGTTGACGCGCGGCTGGAATTCATAAGTTTATGGGGTGGCCGCTTCAGGCCAGTTACAAAGGAATTGGGGACAGATTATCACACAAATCAAGAGTGGAATTATAAGGAGTGGAATTATAGGAGTGGATTATAAGGAGTGCGATTTTGAGGAGTGGAATTATAAGAAGCGCAAATTTTGAGGTGCAGAAATTATATGAGCTGAAATAATAAACTATTATAGAAAAGGTACATATCCACACAAACATCAAATTACCTTTCAATAGAAGGTATTAATTGAAATTAGGAACAATCAAGACTTGTAGAATCGATGAACTTATGGAAAATTGGATTCCATAGATAAGGTATCAGGGAGGAGTACATTTAATATTTCATTATAAGATCTGTAATAAATTGCATCAAAAGATGCGTCATAAATTATCAAATTAGTTAAAATATCGAAATAATCAGATTCTCGGAATTTGCTAGGCACACATCGTGGGACATCTATAGTCGAATATCTAAAGAGATGGTGAGTAAAAGCCCATTCTTTAGATCATAATTCTTTAGATCGTAATTCTTTAAATCCCATTCTTTAGATCAAGATTCTTCAGATCGTAATTCTTTAAATCACTTTGTTTAAAGCTTAATTCTTTAGATCATTATTCTTTACATCACCATTCTACAGATAATTAGTTCCGAAATCAACCTGGGGTGATCCGCCTTCACTTGTAGAAAAATGTAATTGCGAGATTCCGAGAATAAAAATATTGATAATCATTTGTCCATATTAGAGTTCATTTCGGGAGACACTTGCCCAAGATGGAGAATCCTGATAGTAACTAATCACTGCACCCTCGATTAAAATTGCAGAGTGATTCCATAGAAAATTTGAAAGCGCAAAGTAATTTCTGAAGTAAATTTGATAGAACAAAGCCATTTATGGTATCAGTATTTGAAGTTACTCACGTAACATTTTAGCACTTAAAATTGATTATATAACCTCTATCGTTTCCTCGATCATATCTAGACTAATTGATACTGTCTAGACCAATTTTCCTAGACCAATCGGAGCTATGTTTGTTTGCTGATCCTCACCAATATCCAAGTTCCTTTCATAAATCATCAATAACTAAAGATTATCTAATTCAACATCATCATTGGGCCATTCTGAAGATTGCCTTTGGTTATTTTGATGGCTTTGATTGTTGTTGTCTTCGCCCCATCCGAATGGAACTCTCAACGTAGGCGGTGCAACTCCCAATTCTCCGTAAACTGCACTCATATTGATATATTCGAATTCCGGCTTCGAAGAGGCCGAAAGCGATTCACGCATTCTCATGAGGATGGTTTTATCTTGGTAGAAGTCTGCAAAAACGCCATCGATATCTTCAAGCTCGGCTCCCTTTGTTTCTGGATAAAACGCCATCACCACGAGCACCGAAATGAAACAACTTGCAGCAGGAAACAAGTACATCTTCCAGCCAATGGATTCTTGCAAGATTGGAGTCAATTGGCCAACAAGATAATTGGCCAACCAATTTGTAGCTGTGGATAACGATACACCCTTGGAACGCACACTTAATGGATATACTTCTGGTGGGATAAGAAATCCAATGGGTCCCCAACTGTATCCAAAAGAAGCATTGTATATGATAACCAATATTGCTACTATGGCTGGTGTGTACAGTTCATCCAAAAACATAATGATCGCTATCAATCCAAGACAAATACACATAGACAAACCTCCACTCATTAAGATAGGTTTACGTCCCCATTTATCCACAAGAAACCAAGGAGGAATAGTACTTGCCAAATAGACTATAGCATTAATTCCTGTCATCAATAATGCATTCGAATCGTTGAATCCTGCTTGTTCAAACACCATTGGTGCGTAGTAACTGATGATATTGATTCCATTGAATTGTGCAAACGCCAACGCTGAACAAGCAATCAACACTCTTTGCATATAATTCTTGAACATGTGACGCCAAGTCCGTTCCAGCTTTGGAGTGGTTATTCTTCCCTCTAAGATAGAGTTCTTTATCATGAAAAATTCCCTTTGGGCCTTGGAATCGTCTGGATCTGAATCATATAGCAAGCAAAGCACGTTAAATCCTTGCTGATCAGCATCTACGTCTAAAAGCCATCTAGGAGATTCCACTATAAAAAACCCACCTATCACCAAGATCGTAGCTATCAAAACCTGAATAAATAATGGCAATCTCCAAGAGAGATTGGCTGCAAATGAGTGAGGGTTGTCCCTAGCATCTCCAACATTTTGAATAAAGTAGCAGAAATAATCAATCCATACACTAAGCGCATATCCCGTGATATTGCCAGTGAATTCCACACATACCAACTTTCCTCTTTCTTCACTAGGAGAGATTTCACATTGATACGAAGGTACCATGGTCGATAAGATCCCCACGCCTAGTCCCAGTATCACTCTGCCTACCGCGAATACGGGCAAGTTTCCACAAAACGATTGCAACGTACCTCCAATCATAAACACTAACGTTCCAAATAAAATCGTCCTTTTTCGACCAAACTTGTCCAGCATTTTAGCCACCAAAAGCGATGAAATCATAGCACCGATCTCCAATATGGAGATGACCACCCCGATTTCTGCCGACGTTGGATGGCCAAAGTATTTGTTAAAGGTCACATACGTTATAATTCCCGAGCAGACTCCTTGCTCGTATCCAAAGAGTGACACGAATAATGATACAAACGCCGAGGTGAAATAAACGAGTCTTGTTCCTTTGAATGAAAGCTGTTGGGTATATTTCTTACCATCAAAATCTACATGTTCGTAAGAATTCCCATACTTGTCTTTAAATGCATTGTGGTCCACATTGGTCTTGTCAAACCTAACCGGGTCGTCCCCTTCCTCGTCGTCGTCAAATGGACCATCACTGCTCAGTTTATTCTCTTTGAACGATTCGAATGGTTTTGACGACGTTTCGCCTGGTTTTGACGACGATTCGCCGGGAATTTCTAGATGTTGGAGTTGTCTAACCGGTCTCGCAGTATGGGTGCTAGAAGAAGGTGCATGAGTTTTGGCGAGATCATCGTTATTTATAAGGTTCTGATTCTCTGCGTAGGAATGATCACCTTCAAAGTCACTCAAACTATCTTCATGGAGTTCCATAGTTCATTGAAGTTTGTGGTCTGGGAATGTTGTAATCTGTATATTTGTTGTACGGGTTATGGAATGGTAGTGCGCGTGACGTATTCAAGGAATATCCTTGGAAATCAGCATATTACCAAGTAAAAGGATAGAAAATTTGCAATTCGATCCTATTATGGTTAGCTGGTGGCTGGTGTGGGCTCTCTGGCTACTACGTCTAGTATTGTGATTATGATGTCATACCTTCGTGAGACCCTCTAGAACAATATATCGACACTATATTAAGAGTTTGGGCCCATTTCGAGGTAGATAAAACGTTATTGGTTCTTCACTATATTTATATATCTCCTTACTAGACCTATATACGTCCTCCGTAGAATTGTCTCTATGAATAGTGGCCAACGACGAGTGTCTGCACCCCAACTGTGCCTGCATTGTATCGCGCTACTGATAGCAAATCTGGCTTACGTAATACCCCACACAATACGAAGATAAAAACCACATAAAGAACAGTTCCATATATAGGGAGTAGAAGATACCAAGACTCTGACCATGAGTATGATAATTATTGACCTACTACCGGGCAAATTTATCCATATTTAAGAATTCCTTGAATCAGAGAACTTTAAACACCGAAGATTTAGATTTATACTCTTCGAAACACACTCTGAATACGTTTGCTGCGAATTAAAACCTCCTCTATAGTTTGAGGAGTACTGATGAACCCTTAAGTGCTATTTTGGAGAGCTATAGAATAAACCAACGTTAGCCTGTCGCGGGTCTATTGCGTCTGACTAAGAAGACCTCTATTTCATTAACAGTATTCCAATTATTCATTATGAGACTAAATTGTCAAACTTTACCTAGAATTAATAAGCAACTACTTGCCATCATAGAATACACTATTTATCAAATTATGCGTTTAATCGTTTATTAGTTTTGCTATAGACATTTGAATAATAAATGAATGTGATTAGAAACTAATTGTTCTTATTTCTAGATATGGACAAATAATTCTAGATAATTTGTCCATTGAATTGATTTAAAAGTACTTGGAATTGGATTTTGAATATTTTAGTTGATTTCTGAGACGTGATTTGGGTAGTTCGAAAGTCTGTTAGGAATTAGAAAAACTGATATTCATGTGAATATAGGTCCATAAGAATCTGAAAATCACAAGATAACCCAAAATTTATCGAATCCAGTAATTCTTATTTGTACGAAAATCCATGATTGTGCAGAATCCTTGAATACTGTAGTCAATATCTCTAGGATTTTTCAATCTATCAGGATTTTCCAATATATCATAACTTTCGGATTACTTTCTCTTCAAATAACTTTCTATGTAAAAGGCACCAAACAAAGCAGTTAATGGGGCCAAATATGCGACGTTCAACAAAACAGGGATTGCTTGGTCCGGACTTGAAATGCAACTGATCAACTTCATGTTTTCCTTTCCAACTACTTCTGGATCAACGGCAGTATCAATGTAGAATACAAAAGCATGTAAAATAGCAATTGAGCCCCCAATGATAAATTGAGTGATTTGCAAAGAAGTCAAGGCTCTCTTGAAAGCATTAGGGACCTTGATGTGTAAACAACTCAAGGAAAAGTAAAAGTACATCAAGGAATGGATAAACGAGTTGAAAACAACGAAAATCCAGATTGGAGGAGACTGGAACCTAACACCAGCCCACATACACATCATAGCACCAGAATGATGATAACTCTGTAACAAAGAGGATGGTCTTCCCTTCAACAAGATAATTATAGTGTCGAGAACTTCATAAAACTTTGAAATATAAAACCAGTATCCGAAAATCTCCAAGTTATGGTATTCTTGTCTAGAGAAGAGCCCATTTTTGGAATCACAGACCGATTGGAAAAAGACCTCGAGTTTCTTGAATGGCTGGGAGTTGTCAAATAACTCTGGAAGAATGTCTCTTTTGAATAATGACATGGTTCTTCCAATGGAAGAAGTCATCCCCACAAATGTCCAAATAGAATAGACACACAAAAACACATTATGGAGAAGAACAAACAATCTGAACAATGGAGTTTGCGAAATGGCATACGGTGCTGGTGGCACTCTGGAGTCCTTGTCTATCTTTTCGTTCTTGAGCAAGTATTTGGCTTTTTGTCTCTTTATAATGATTGGATTTATGATATGGACAGAACTGAAATATACCAAAGCAATAGTCATTGGGGTAGAGAATTTCATTGAAAAATTAAACAACGAAGTCAACAATTCGTTTTCGAACGGACTAGGTGGCATAGGCGTTGTAGCCTGAGGAAATGTCCATACCGAAGTATCAGGTAACCCGAATTTTACTAATTTCATCGTTGCTATTGAATTGCTCTTAAATCTGAGAATCTACGCGTTATATATATATCAAGAAATGCGAAGACCAAATGCGAAATGCCGATCAAATATCCGAAGTAAAGAAATAGTGGAGCTTTGGTTACCTAACTATGATGGGTAATTACTGTATTAGTGAAAGCAATGAAGATCTCCACTAATTACAGAAATGCTAGAGATTCTCAAGAAATTCTTTGGGTGCTTTGCTAAACAGTTTCTTTACAGCTGACAGGTTTGAGGATTTATGGCTTTAATTATCTTTCTTTACCATCATTCTCATCGTGTCACTATACGTCTCCTGTCCTCTTACGTTTCCTACGGCACTGAAGAAATTGTTGGTTCCTTCCGTCAAATTTTATTGTTTTTCGGCATGAGAATCGGAGTTTGAAATATTCTCTTACAGCAGAAGTCGGGGCAGATTGTTGGGTGGGCCGAGGATAAAGAATGAAGGTTCAATGGAATTTGTGTAATTACGTGGATATACTTCTTACAAGATCCTCCTAACGGAGATCCGCATACTGAGCCTTGGACTAACTCATGGATCCTCTATTGACTATTATAATCATAGTTCCTTACCAACTTCTATTATCGGTATTGAAAATGTTAATCTCGGAACCGTTAGATGAAAATATAACCCACACATCTTACATGTAGTATGAAGCGCGATTACGATTAACGATGCATCTCGGGGTTTGTTTCTTTTAAATAGCCGAAAAGTGACAACTGTCTAAAAGCATAGAGCTAGCCGCCCGATGTAGTTCTCGTAAATAACCCAGGAATCCTTTTTCTAGAAATAGTGTAGTAATAGTGTAGAAGTAGTTTTGTCAAAGTGTTTGGTGAAAGTGTCTGAAAAGTGTCTGAAAAGTGTCTGAAAAGTGTCTGAAAAGTGTCTGAAAAGTATCTGAATTGGAATGTCTTCATTGTAAATGTCTGAAAAGTGTCTGAATTGAAATATCTCGTTACCTTCATCGTTGTAATTATCTCATATCTCTATAATCACTTTCAGAATCCGTATCACTCGCTCAATGGCCCAATATTCCACCATGTCGCCTCTTTGATTTTCATCATCTTTGTCATGATCAAAATCCTTTTAGAGATCCACATATTTTACTATATTAGATTTCCCAGAATATACTTCTCTCTACAAATATCTTTATCAGACGTAATTTAAACAAAACAAAATAAATCTTAATTAAATAGTACAAAAATCATAGTTCATTACACCTTTTCGGCTAATTCTTCTAACAACTTGTAGTTTCTTTGTTCAATGGATCCATTACCAGGTAATCTGGTGGAGCCCATCAAGTAGTTGTCGACTTCCCTGGCACATTGTCTACCTTCTTGGATACCCCAAACAACTAATGATTGTCCTCTTCTACAATCACCAGCAGCAAACAAATTGTCATCTTGGCCAACTTTGTAGGCGTTAGGGTCTACGGTGGCAATGGTTCCTCTCTTGGTTTTGGCGACTTCCAAGTTGTCGGCATCTGGGCCGACGAAACCCATCGATAACAACACAACGTCGGCTGGGAAGAATTCTTCACTGCCAGGAACTTCAGCCATTTGCCAGGCTCCAGAGTCTGAACGTTTCCATTCAACTCTAATGGTATTGATACCCTTTACGTTACCTTCACCATCGTCAACGAATTCCTTAGATAAAATAGAATATTCTCTAGGATCCTTTCCGTAGTGAGTAGCGACTTCAGTGTGACCGTAATCAACCCTGAAGATTCTTGGCCATTGTGGCCATGGATTGTCCTTTGGTCTGGTGGTTGGTGGATTTGGCAATAATTCAAAGTTGGTAACAGATTTGGCTCCATGTCTGGTAGACGTACCCAAACAATCGTTACCAGTGTCACCACCACCAATAACTACAACATGCTTACCTGCAAGAGTTTCTCTGATCTCTTCCAAGTTCTCTTCCAATAAAGCCTTGGTGTTGGAGGACAACAATTGCATAGCATAGTTGATGTTCTTCAATTGACGACCTGGGATTCTCAAGTCTCTTGGAATTGTAGATCCAACGGCAAACACAACAGCGTCATAAGTGGTCTTCAATTCTTCAACAGTAACGTCTTCACCGATAGTGGTGTTACAGACAAAGTCGATACCTTCTGCTGCCAACAAGTCTGTTCTTCTCTTGACAATACCCTTGTCTAATTTCATGTTTGGAATACCATACATCAATAATCCACCAGGTCTGTCAGATCTTTCATAAACAGTCACCTTGTGACCAGCCTTGTTCAATTGATCAGCTGCAGCTAAACCAGAAGGACCAGAACCAATAACGGCTACAGTCTTACCAGTTCTGCTGGTAGGAGGTTGTGGTTTGATCCACCCTTGTTCAAAACCGTGGTCAATAATGGCACATTCAACAGACTTAATGTTAACAGGCTCAGCATTGATACCTAAAACACAAGCACCGTTACAAGGAGCTGGACAAATTCTACCAGTGAATTCTGGGAAGTTGTTAGTCATCATTAATCTTTGTAAAGCATCGAACCATCTGTCTTGGAAGACTAATTCATTCCACTTTGGAATAACATTGGAGATAGGACAACCAGTGTCCGAGGTACAGAAAGGAACACCACAGTCCATACATCTTGCTGTTTCGTGTTTCAATTCATCCTTTGACAATCTGGAAGTCATTTCACCCCAATCCTTGGTTCTGTCCTTAGAAGATCTGTATTTTTCATTACGACGCTTGTACTTCATGAAACCCTTCAACTTGTCTAACTTGGCAATGGCCTTCTTTTCGACGCCGGTATCCAAGATAGTGTCTTCGACATCAGCAACCTTTGGTTCTTGATGTCCGTCTCTGGCAGAAACTGCATTTCTTGGATGGTGCACATGACCCTTCTTGATCTTGGCAGCTTCACCATTGGTGACATCCGCTTCAGGATCTTCTTTAATGGACTTGAGGAAAGCGTTCAACTCGTTGGTCTTAGCTTCTTCAGCCTTGAGCTTTTCCTTTTCCAAAACCTTTTTGTAATCAAACGGTAAAACCTTTACGAATCTTGGTAAAATTCTGTTAAAGTCACCCAAGATACGGTCGGCCACTTCGGAACCAGTGTAATGACGATGGTCTTCAATTAAACCTCTCAAGAAGGCAATTTCAGTTGGGTCAGTGACTTGTGACAACTCAACAGTTTGAGTATTAACCTTGTCAACAAAGTCTTGAGCCATGTCCAAAACGTAAGCAATACCACCACACATACCAGCAGCAAAATTTCTACCTGTGGAACCCAAGACAACAACTCTACCACCAGACATATATTCACATCCATGGTCACCAGTACCTTCAGTAACGATTATAGCACCAGAGTTTCTGACAGCAAATCTTTCGGCAGCAATACCTCTAATAAAGGCAGCACCAGAAGTAGCTCCAAAGAATGCGGTATTACCAGCGATGATTTGATCTTCGGCCTTGAACTTGGATTCGGTTGGTGGGTAAACAATGATTCTACCACCAGACAAACCCTTACCAATGTAATCGTTGGCGTCACCTTCTAATTCCAAGGTAATACCAGGAGCTAAGAAAGCACCAAAAGATTGACCTGCAGAACCCTTCACATTAACGTGGATGGTGTCATGTGGTAAACCCTTTTCACCAAAGGTCTTGGAAACTCTGTAAGACAAAGTAGTACCCAAGGTACGATCAGTATTGACGATATCACAATCAATGGTGACTGGCAAACCCTTAGCCAAGGTTAATTCAGACTCATCGATCAATTTGTTGTCAATTCTGACGTGTAATCTGTGATCTTGTTTTCTGACACAGTGAGTTGCAACACCAGGTCTAATGGTGTGTGCTGGGGTCAAGATTGGAGACAAGTCAATGTTAGCATTCTTGGTGTTTCTCAAGTCTTCTCTAACCTTCAACTTTTCTGTTCTACCAATCATTTCATTGATAGTTCTGAAACCCAACTTAGCCATAATACCTCTCAACTCGTTAGCTAAGTAGTAAAAGAAGTTGATAACGTGTTCTGGGGTACCTTCGAATTTTCTTCTCAATTCTGGGTCTTGGGTAGCAATACCGACTGGACAAGTGTTCAAGTGACACTTTCTCATCATGATACATCCCATAGCAATAAGTGGAGTAGTAGCAAAACCCCATTCTTCAGCACCCAACAAACAAGCAACGGCAATATCACGACCAGTTCTGATTTGACCATCAGTCTGTAATACAACTCTTCCTCTCAAATCGTTCAAGACTAAGGTTTGATGGGATTCAGCTAAACCTAATTCCCATGGTAAACCTGCATACTTGATGGAAGTCAACTTGGCGGCACCGGTACCACCATCACCACCGGAAACCAAAATGTTTTCTGAACCAGCTTTGGCAACACCAGCGGCGACAATACCAACACCGACTTCGGAAACTAATTTAACGGAAGTTCTAGCTCTTGGGTTAGCACACTTCAAATCATACAACAATTGCTTCAAATCTTCAATAGAGTAGATATCGTGATGGGGTGGTGGAGAAATTAAACCAACACCTGGAGTGGAATGTCTAGTTTTACCAATTTGCTCGGTAACCTTGTGACCTGGTAATTCACCACCTTCACCTGGCTTAGCACCTTGAGCCATCTTAATTTGCAATTCATCAGCATCGGCTAAGTAGTAAGAAGTCACACCGAATCTACCAGAAGCAATTTGCTTAATGGCAGATCTCATGGTGTCACCATTGGCATTAACGGTAGATCTTGCAGAGTCTTCACCACCTTCACCAGTGTTAGACTTACCACCTAATCTGTTCATAGCCACAGCAAGAGTAGAGTGAGCTTCCATGGAAATAGAACCATAAGACATAGCACCCGTGAAGAAACGACGAACAATTTCAGTCCAAGGTTCAACTTGGTCGATTGGAACGGCACTTGAGCTGTCATAATCAAAGTCAAGCAATCCTCTCAAAGTACAATGCTTGATGGCATCGTGTTCCTTCTTAGAGTATGCTTCGTAGGCCTTTTCGTTCTTGTTTCTAACGGCATCTTGCATGGAGGCAATAGCAGCAGGCTCATTAATATGAGCGTCACCACCATCTCTCCAATGATATTCACCGGTTTCTGGAAGACCAACTGGCTTGACAGTATCTCTTCCTGGGTATCCAGCATCGTGCATGGAGAAAGCATCTTGGGCGATGTATTCAAAGGTAATACCCTTGATTCTGGAAGCAGTACCAGCAAAACATCTGTCAATAACGGAATTGTCAACACCAAGTGCTTCAAAAATTTGAGCACCCTTGTAAGAAGCCAATGTTGAAATACCCATCTTTGACATGACTTTTAAGATACCAGCATCAATAGCAAATTTATAGTTGTCAATGATTTGTTGGTTGGTCAAAGAATCCTTCTTTAACAAACCTTCATCCTTCATTCTAATCAAAGTTTCAATTGCCAAGTATGGGTTAATACCATCAGCACCGTAACCAACCAAACAACAAGCATGGTGTACTTCTCTAGCTTCGGCAGTTTCGATAATCAAGGCAACCTTAGAACGTTGCTTTTGTCTAACCAAGTGATGGTGCACAGCACCCGTGGCAATCAAAGAAGATATTGGTAATCTAGTTGCGGATGTGGTCAGATCACTCAAGATGATAATTTGGTGATCATCAGCAAGAGCCTTGGATGCAGCTTGACAGATTCTGTCAATGGTGTTGATGTAACCTTGAATTCCTTCGGACTTTTCAAAGGTAATGTCAATGTTAGCAACAGACCATTTTGGATAGACAGTCTCAATGTTTTTAAGAGCAGATAATTCGGTAGTGGATAAGACTGGAGATTTTAAGAGCAATCTGTTACATTGGTCTGGCTTGATTTCCAACAAGTTTCCTTGTGGACCGACATAACATTCCAAGGACATGACGATTTCTTCTCTAATAGGATCAATTGGAGGGTTGGTAACTTGGGCGAATAATTGACGGAAGTAGTCAAACAACAATTTTGGTTGTTCAGAAATACAAGCCAAAGCATTGTCATTACCCATAGAACCCAAAGCTTCCTTTGCTTCGGCCATTGGTGCAAGTACCAAAGAGATCTGTTCATGAGAGTAACCAAAAGCTACCAATCTTGGATCAGTTTGAACGGTAATGTTTGAATCCGTGAGCTGCACTTGCAATTTAATATCTCTGTTTATTAATTTTTCAGTCAAGTCAGCCATTGTGATCATATTGGCCATAACCCAAGATTTGAAGTCGAATCTTGAAGCAACGTTATTTTTCAATTCACGGTCGTCAACGATTCTTCCTTCTTTGGTGTCAACCAACAACATTCTACCCGGTTGCAATCTACCCTTTTGCAAGATCTTTTCTGGTTCAATTTCAATGACACCAACTTCGGAAGCACAAATCATACGGTCATCGTCGGTGACGTAATAACGACAAGGTCTTAAACCGTTACGATCCAAGTTAGCACCACAGTATCTGTCATCAGCGAAAGTGAAAAGAGCTGGACCATCCCATGGTTCCATCAAACAAGCAGCCCATTCGTAGAAAGCCTTCTTCTTTGGGTCGATAAGTTTGTCATTTTGCCATGCCTCAGGAATCATCAACATGACGGCTTCTGGAAGAGACAAAACACCGTTTATAACTAACAATTCCAACACATTATCGAAAGCGGCGGAATCTGAACCACCTTCTTCAATGATAGGGAATAATTTATCTAAGTCATCGCCAAATAATTTAGAAGCCATTACCCCTTCCTTTGCTCTCATCCAATTTTTGTTACCTCTAAGGGTATTAATTTCACCATTGTGGGCAACCCATCTCAATGGTTGAGCTCTGTCCCAAGATGGGAAAGTATTTGTTGAGAATCTTGAGTGAACAAGTGCAAAATGAGCTTGGTAGTCAGCATTTGCTAAATCGTGGTAGTAAGCATAAACTTGATTAGGAGCAAGTTGACCCTTGTAAACAATTGTTTTACTGGAAAGAGAACAGATGTAAAACCAATTGTGTAACCCAATTGTATGAGAAGCTTGCTTTCTCAAGATAAACAATTTCTTTTCGAAATCCTTTTGATATTTAGCTGAAAAATCATCTTTGGAAATGGTTTCGCCAATAGTTTCTGCCAAAACTATAGCTGGTTGCAAAATCAAAGGTTCACGAGATAAAGAAGCAGGACCCAAGATAGTCGAATCATGAGGAACTTTTCTCCATCCCAAGACTTTCAAACCTAATGAAGAGGCAATAGATTCAAAAGTAGCTTTCGATTTTTCAAAGACTTGGTCGTCTTTCTTGAAAAACACATTACCAGTACCGTACTGACCCAATTCCGGCAAATCAATGTTACAATGGAATTTGAATTCACGATGGAAGAATGAATGTGGGATGGCAGACAATAAACCAGCACCGTCACCATCTTTTGGATTTAATTCACCACCTCTGTGTGTCATATTACATAACAAATTCCTAGCATCAGAAACAATCTTATGGGATGGTACACCTTTCAAATGACATGTGAAACCAACCCCACAAGCATCCTTTTCTAATTCAGGATTATATAACCCCTGAGCAATAGGCAAAGCAGAAGCCCATGATTTATTCTTAGAGGATTCGTCGTAGGAATAAATATTTGTTTGAAATTCTTCTTGTGGCAAATAAGAAGACATAACTACAAGGTTAACAATTCGATAAAGAAAAAGAGTTGTAAGAAGATTTTATAAATTTTCATTTTCAAATTTTCATGGCTATAGAACGAAATCAAAAATTTCCAAGTGAGGAGCGCGGGGCCGGGTGATAACACAAAAAATACGTCCAATCACAGGTGAGAAATACGTAATACTCAAAAATATATAGCCAAAATCTAACTACGAGAATTTCGATTTCACGCTTAGATCTCGCCAATGAGCTTACAATTTGGTAGGGCTACAACATCTGTCACTCTTATACACCTTGTAGCTCCTATTCAACCAACAGTCTCTTCATCGCCTACAATTGATCATTCGCTTTGTTAAGTGGGGTATTGAAAAAGTGGTACCAAACTCCGATAACAGTCCAATATCTATGGCCATTCACGTTGATAGAATTTGTTAATGGAACTTTCGCTAGTGTCGGGCCGCACAAATTAAAAACGTGAGGAGTGTATATAATGGTTATGATTGAGTCATCTTGGAGTTGATTGTAGCTCATAGAGAGAAACGAGAATGCGTAATTTCAGCTATTATGGACTTAAGCGGCGATAAATCTTAGATCTTAGAGACCTCTATAAGTTGAAGACTCCACGATTTTGGCTTTTTGAGGTGTAGTCAAAAACTGGAAGAAGGTATATATAGCAGTACTGATGTAATAAATGGACTCGACACTACCTAGTCAAAATGTCAATGAACTGTTATCTAATTAATTTCGGAATTCTCCATGAATCCTCGGGATTTACGAGTTTCGATGGCTACTCGACTAACTCAAAATTTGAAGAAAGATTATACCAGCTACGTCTAACAGCGAAAACTGTACCGAGAACTATAACCCACATGTAGAACCTTGAGGCTCTTTTCGAATGTTTGATTTCGGCCAACGTTTTCGAAAACTGTAACCCTCAAGTTGAACCTTGAGGCTCTTTTTGTTTATTTTCGGCACTCTTAGGATTTACATACAAAGCTGGAGTTTGCAGTTGTTGGAGATGATTGGATATAATCGAGGATTTGTACTCGATGACTTCGTATTGTAATAAACGAAAATTATGGTTGGCTGATATATTTGGAGAATAATGAGTTATATTTTGAGCAAGCTAATATCCACTTTTTGACCAATATTTACTATATTGGATCCGCTTAACAATAGTTTGTGATATGGGTACTGTCACGTGGGTGATTCGAAAGCGTTTTGACGGCATCTCTATGTTGTATTACAGTGTAAGATCTTGACCTTCTTACCGTATATTTATTTGTTATAGTAGAATTATTTCATCGAATAGAAATTATAGAGAAAATGAAAAAGATAGATTTTGCACCCAAACATTATGCTTTAGTATGATTCTTAGAAATCTAACGTACCTATAGATGGATAATTAAATGATATTGTATAGGCGTGAAACAAATCTTATACCATTCTATAATACTTGTATGGAAAGGTTATCTATTGATGGGTTATCTATTGAGAGGGTATCTATTGAGAGGTTATATATTGTAAGAATTGTAATCTTTGAAATATGCCTGCCCAAATTATTCTAGTGAATCTAACTGAGGTTTTAATCCTCTAGTATTTGAGTAAGGACCTCCCTTTCAGTATTGGTATTATATATAAATGCAGCTAGATATCTCAAATAGTTCAACCAAAAACCAACTGTTTGAGAGAAGGAATATTGCAATTCTGATAAGAAGTGGACCGATTACCGGCTTGCATCACATTATAATACTCAGGTATTTGAACACTTCCGCTGTAAGTATTTCATCAACTTAGCTACAATATATCATGACAGTACTCAAATCCACTGGAAGAAGGTTTTACATTTTACCTAGGTTCTTGAAACTTTGTAAAGTTCAAAATCAAGAAGCGAACACTGGCTGAAAGATATATTAAACAGAATTCTTTTTCCTAAAAGAAGCCAATCTCCAATCCAAAAAGTAAAATACTGACTCACCTATAAGATAACATATATCAGCTTGATTAAACCTGACCTTCTATAGACTATCATATATGGTCGTGCTGTGTTCAAATTTGATACTTGCACCAAAATAAAAGCTTTTCTCATCCCATCACATATCTGTCACCACAACATAAATGTCACAACCAATATCATTCCCTCCTGATGTATTAGCTAGAGTAGCCCCAGATATCTCTTTAAAGAGACATTTGGCTTCTGGTCTCAGACCCAATTTACGTAACTTCACCGAATTTAATCCCATTGAAATCACATCATCACCATTTATTGGTGAAAGAAATGCGAAAGTGGTAGGTACTTCGATTGTTAAGGGTGGAAAAACAACGGTGATGAGCACTATAACGCTTGGAATTGTTGAAAACCCTACAACAACAACAACTCCCAGTGATAAATTTACCTCTGTCTATCCCGTAGTTGAAATTAAACGTGGAAGACCTGGTGAACCTATGGATGAAGAACAAATCATGTCACAATCTCTTTATGAAACAATCTTACACGCCAAACTTATTCCTCAATCTTCATTACATATTGACAACTTAGGAATACTCCTTAACGATGACAATTCTGAACCTACCATATACTATCCAGACATAAACCCAGACGACTTTGCATTACTCACATCTTCCAGTACCAAACGATCATATTCATATGTCCTTCTTTCTAACATCAAAGTGTTATCTAAAAGTGTGAGTACGTCCTCGCTTTTTGATATGTGTTATTTGGCAACCATGAACTCCTTGAGCAATATTAAATTACCTCGTGCCTATCTTAATGTAGGGTCCGCAGGAACAAAAATCAGTATGAGAGCAAGAAGCTCCGGTAAAAGAGGTATGGTGGGACTTGAAAAATCTCGTGTTTTTATTGATACCAATAAGTGTTTGAAATCTCCGCTCGTATTAGCAGGGTTATCATCTAAGTCTGTAGACTCGATGGACATCGATCATGGTCAATTCGATGCCTCAGGAATTTCCTCCAACTTTGGTGTTATTACTTATACCACTACCGAACAAGACACTGAGACTGTGCTATTGGCAGATATTGAAGGTGAAGCAGAAGAGACTGCAGTGTTTTCCCGCATATCTGTTATCGCTAACAAAGATGAGTCTATCAAGAAAATCAGTTTAATCAATGGTGATATTGACTCAAATATTACCCTTGAAAAGTTGAAGGAAGCCATTGAAATTGCTAAGTCAAGGGCAAAGGAATTTGCTTAGTGCTAAGCATCGATAATGAATAAAATGACTTGGTTAGTCGACTTGGGGAAGTACCAATTTTTGATCAGTGCCGCATATTTTTGTATTGCGGTATGGATGTTTTGTATGTTTCAGTGAGTACGTTTACTAGACGATATTAACCTCTACTGATTGTCTAAAAACACATGAACTGACTCTTAAGTATATTCTTATTTGGCATGATGTGTTGAATTAGCATAAATTAATTTTTCTCCATTTTATAGACAAAACGAACTAAATCTCCATAGAACATTTAATGTATATCAAATCAATACGAATGCTGAATTATCACAGTACAACTATTGAAGTATCAGTATCTAAATATCAATTGACCTCCTTCTAACATATCTTCTGTATTATGAGCGAACTGCTAGATTCGTAGTAGGTATCTGTAGTTAGATCTATATAATATTATCAAATTTTGACATATTTACATAAATTATTGAAATCACAAATTAATCCAAATAAATCTAGACTTTATTTTGATCCTCCAAATGTTTACCATCACTAAGAACAAACAATATAAAGACTCTTAATAAATTTGTAGATTTACTAGCCCTAATAAATAATTGCGCTCTATGTAGATAGCCAAAATATACTTCCCCTGATTTCTATATCTTCTCTCTGCAGATAGGCGCAGAAATTCCATAATGTCAGTAGAAGTTGCGAAATCTAGACTCAATCTAGACTACTCATTATACCAAAATTAGTACCCAAGGCCAAATCTCCCTAGCAATTCATCTCTTTAGACTAAATTCATTTCTGTAGACTTGAATTATTAAGTAAGTTGTTTAACTAATTTTTGCAATCTTATTACTCCTCTAAACCCGGTATTGGTGAGAGATACGCATTTAGTGCGGAAAATTTTTCTAGAAACGACAAAATTTTTGAAGCTTGACACAGAAAACACATTTTTGACATATTTGGAAGATATCTAGATCTAAAGATCAATTATAGACTTGTCATAACTTGTGATAACTATTATAATTATTTGGATACATTCAACACCGAAATTGTTTTCTTTGTTTGCGACGTCACCATCCCTCTCGCCCCCACATTAAAGGAGTCAACTAGCGAGACTCAAAGCCTAACTTTATCCAATTCATCATTTACAGAATTAGAAAGTTATATATGTGGGAGGAGGACAAAATAGAATCTCTGTCGTTACCTTTGGCAAGCTCGCAAACCTCATCAATAAATGAGTCTAATACTGGCCGCCCAACTTCAGAATGTTCAAGCCAGATCGATACAGACTTGACAGAAAAGAGACAATTGATTCAGGAATTGATTAAAAATAATAACACCGGCAAAGAAGGTGACACATGGTACATAATTCCAACTGAGTATCTAGAAAAGTTTCTCAATTCAACAGTGACGACTTTGGAACAGCTAAAAAAGCAGTTGGGACCCATTGATTGTAGCAGTATAGTTGATGAGAATGGAAATTCGTATCCAGAAAACCAAGAACCAGTTGGAACTAGCAATATCTCTCCTGAGATTTTCAATTATTTATCGAAATGGTTAGGTATTGTTGGTGAGCCAATTACAAGATATTTGATACTTAATCCAGAAACAAATGAACTTGAAGTGGAACGATTTCCACCTGTATTCTATGTCCATCAATTAGGAAAAAAGGCCCCTTCAACTAGTGCTAGTTACTACGCTCGTTCACATAATACTCATCAACCTCCAATTCCAATAATTATTTCACGAACCAATAGGTTTGCCGATTTAATAGACTCTATTAGAGTGAAAGTATTGAAGTCACCGAAATCTTCACAACAAGGATTCAGAATATGGTTCATCAACTCAAAGAATATTAACGACATCCCTTGTTCCATAACGCTTGCGAATTTCTGTAATGATATTCCAAGTAAAACGTTGGTACACGCGGGATTACTTAAAGAAACTATAAAAAGTCAAGGTATAAATTCAAATACTTACCATGTAATGGTGGAATTATTGGATTCAAAAAACAAATTTCCTATTGATTTATACTGGAGCCAAGTCGACTTGGACAACTACGATGTTGATCATTTATTATCAAAGTGTGGAAGTTTGGGATTAAGTAACTTGGGAAATACTTGTTATATGAACTCAGCTCTTCAATGTTTATTGCATATACCTGAGATAAATTACTATTTCTTTTACAACCTTTATAAACGTGAATTGAATTCGGATAATCCTTTGGGTAATCATGGGGATGTCGCCAATTCGTTTGGTGCATTATTGAGACAAGCATTTGATTCGTCTTCATCTGCAAAAAGCTCATCAAGCATTGCTCCACGAGAATTTAAATCTACAATTGGTAGATATTCATCAATGTTTTCGGGTTATATGCAACAAGATTCACAAGAATTTCTAAGCTGGTTATTAGATGCTCTTCATGAAGACTTGAATCGTATTTATAAGAAACCATATAGTGAAAAACCAGAATTGAAAGACGAAGAAGTTTTTGATCCACAAGCAATTATTCGATTAGCAGAAACGTGTTGGGATCAACATAAGAAGAGAAATGATTCAGTAATAATTGATTTATTTACAGGACTATATCAATCTACTTTGATTTGCCCTACATGTTCAAAGACTTCAATAACATTTGACCCTTTCAATGATTTGACGTTGCCTTTACCTATAAGTAAGAAATGGTACCATTCATTTACAGTTGTTGATTTGTCAGACGAGGGTATGATTTCAGGAGCTGAATCAAGAATAGTAAAATTGGAAGTGGAGCTCAATAAGAATTCAAATTACGACGAGTTGATCAAATACTTATCCAAATTTTTGAATGTATCGAAACATGAACTTTTCTTATATGAAATTTTTAGAAACAGTTTCTACAGTGATTTCCAGTTGGATTATAACAAGAATAAGTTCATGCCAATAGGTGACATAATTCGAGAATCGGATGAAGTTCATGTGTACTATATTCCACATGATCCGGTGAACGACATAATTGTTCCAGTATTTAATTCCGTTGAAAATCCTGACAAGTCATATAATGTTTCTGAAATGTTTGGAATTCCTTTATTCCTCGTACTAGACAAGGAGACAGAAGTGATGAGTTTTGGATCGATAAGAAAGAAGTTAGAGGAAAAAGTTAAGATCTTAACCAAACTTAAACTCACTGAGGAATACGATAACTTGAAAACGAATAGTGAAAACTTTACGCAAAAGACCTTTTACAATCGCAAGGATTTTCCATTCATTTTGAATGATGTACCACCTTCGAATGCTGATGACAACAAGGAGATTAAAGGTACAGAATTGAAGCTGGATGAAGATGACGAAGGATATAACTCTGATATTTCGTTGGCTAATCCTTATGTCGGAGCTAATATTGGATTTACAATCAAGTATGCTCATGAAGCCCCACAAAAGACAACTAATACCGGGTTTCGTCAACGATTTAATATTGGATTTGGTAAGAATTCTTTATCCAATACTGAACGAATGATTAATGCTCCATTAAATAAACCAAACTTCAATGACTTTAAACCATTGGCAGATGAATTACCAGACTTGAAAAGAAAGTATTATCATTACACAGATTATGGAAGAGCCTTGGATCAGGAAATGGAAGATTTAGCGGAGGAAGTGAATAATGATATGGAAGCCCAAGAAGCTTTTGAAGCTAACCGACAGGATGAAGAAAAGGTGGAAGGTTCTTCGGGCTCATCGGACAGTACTTCAAAGACTAGAGAAGAAGATGGATTTGTTTTGGTAGAACATAGCAATTCTACAGCTGAAGACAATTTAGCACCAAAATCGACGATTTCGCTGTCAGATGAGGATACCGAATCAGATCAACCGTTGGGTAGTTCATTATACGGAAGCTCAAGCACTGCATTGGCCATTCCTCCTCCATCCACCTTCTCGGATTACATCAAGCATTCAAATGAAAACTCACCAGCAGCATCTTCAGTGTCCTCACCATCTCGTGGTGAAAATAATCATCCTATACTTGTCACAAAGAATACGATATTACTTTGCGATTGGGATCCAAGTATTTATCAACAGTTTTTTGAGGATGAACTTACTCAAAATTGGGAAAATGTGCCATTTATTCCAAATCCCGAATTGGAGCACAACAAGGTCCAATTCGAAAGACAAAGGAACTCAAAAGTTTCACTTTATAATTGTTTGAAAGATTTTAGTACACCTGAAGTTTTAGGTGAACACGATTTGTGGTATTGTCCGAAGTGTAAAGATCATAAACAAGCAACAAAATCTATACAACTCTGGTCAACTGGTGACATTTTGACAATTCATTTGAAGCGATTCCATAGTGCCAGGGCGTTCAGTGATAAAATAGATATTGTTGTTGACTTTCCCATTGAAGGATTGGATATTAGTCCCTTCATAGCCAACCCCGAATCTTCCGAGAACATTTATGATTTGATAGCAGTTGATAATCATTATGGTGGATTAGGAGGTGGTCATTATACTGCCTCAGCCAAAAATTTCCGTGATAATAACTGGTATTATTTCAACGACAGCAGAGTAACCAAAATCGAAGACCCCCAAGAATGTGTGAGTAATGCAGCTTACTTGCTCTTTTACAGAAAGCGGAAACCCCTTGTAAGCGAGGAGGAAGAATTTTTAGGTGGTGAAAGCTTGAACTCTTTGCTCAAGAATGGTAGAGAGCTCTACAAGAACACATTGATTAATAAGAAGAAATGTTTGGAGCAAGTTTTCGAACAACTCAAGACATATACTGAGTCAGAAGAGAACTTAAGAAAAGAAGGCGAGTTGAATGATGAATTAGAAAAGACACGCAACGAACTGGAACAGCAAAATTCCGAGGAAGATGATGGAGATATTGAGGATGAAAGTGACGACGATAAGGAAGAAGATGAAGTAGAGCCAGAAGCAAGCACTGAAAAAAACGAAAACCTTAAGAAATCAAGACTGTTTGATACTGCGAAATTAGCTGATGATAACCTGAATAAAGCACAATTCAACTTGGATGCAGACGAGGATCTTGATTATGAAGATGATTTGGATAACAACCGCAAACAACGCCTTATATCCAAAGAAAAGAATAGCAACAAGCTTATTCAGATCAAAAGCAATCGCAGACACGAAATGACTTCGTCTCCCGTTCTTAGTGAATCTAATCTTGAAAATGATAATATAAATGAAACCATTGATAGTATAAGTGAAGTCAATGGTATTTAATTCAGTGATAGAGGTATACTCAAACTTTGAAGAAATATCTACACCTTCAAGAATAGAAAATTGTACTTCTAAGAAATGAATTAGAAGTGATTTCGGCACAGTTGATATTAATATCTACTCAGTTCATGAGAAGATAATGCTATTGTACATATATCAATTAGATAATGAACTTGGTCAAAATATTATATATCTTAGATTCTCAATGTATAGAGTTTATTCATAAATATTTCGAATTGAATAGTTGAAATCATATTTACCACTGACTCCTTTAAGTCATTACCTCATAATACCAATCTCTATTCCTTTAGACACCCTGAAGCTGAATGATTATTACTATCTGATTCATACTACTTTTAACTATGTGCAGGATACAAAGATATGAGACCCCAGAATAATTCATACTAATTCAAATACAACAATACAATTTATACAACATCAAGAGAAACCTCCCGAGTCAAGGGAGAATCGAATTCTCAATATATGAAACGTTAGAGGTAGAAGAATCCAAACACAGTCACAATATAATGATGGACGAGACTGCAAGGAATACGTCGCAGATGTCTAGTTGTCAAGGTTCAGTTCAGAGCCAAAGCTGTCAAAGTTCAAGTCCAGATCTCTTATTAGTAGAATTTCTATGTGAAGAAGTAATTCCAAATATCAACATAAACCAGGAACTATTAATCAATTGGCAAATAGAACTAGTTGAAATAGATTCTGTCACCACGTTATCAACCCTTGTGGAACAAGATATCATTATTGATGAGATTACAACATCCAGAGTAAATGTACGGAAAATAAAGGATTTATTCGAACGCTTATTTGAATTGGAGGATGATTTGCTTGACTTCAAGGTGATTATGCTTGAAATCATCTTATATGTTATCAGTGGCTCACTAAATATCAAGATTCAATTGATGAGGTATAACTTCCATCACTTTTTAATTGATCGGTTTTTGGAGGAATTGAGTCGTACTAAGGATAAAAAGGACATTGTAGAAAAGCTTGTTAATGAAAAGAAGCCAAATGAATTAAATGATAAGAGCAAGCTGGTTAAATTTGATTATTCTACAAGTAACTTGGATAATGATATACTCTCAAAACCATCTCTCTTAAACCAACTCATGAGATCAATTGTTACTATTCTTGAACTAGGATGTGATGTCAAATATTTTAGAAAATTGATATTACCGTTATTTGCAAGAAAATCAGAAACAGATTTGATTCTTTTGGAACTCTTGAATAGAGTGATTGTGAAATATCCTTCACATTTTAAGTTCACAGTATTCAACAATCTGACTTGTTTTCCATTCATAAATGAAGATATGAGAAAGAAATTCTCAATCCAATCATGGTTCAAAGTATGCAATGTCCAGACTAATAATGAAGATCCAATAAATCTTTTTGTACTAACCAATTCAAATGTGCCTGATTCCAACCAAACGACTTTGAGAGTTCAACTCATAAACTACAACCAAATTTTGATTGAACTTCGGAATAATCAGAATGGGTCAAGAATACAATTCGCTTTCAATCAAATTCTCAATCTACAGTCCAATCCAAATAACCAAGGCTATATACATTTTGTCCTAACTTATGATAGTTACTCAAACTTGAATCTATACATCGATGGTGAATACAGTGAATCCATTCCTTGTCCTGATCTTCACAAACAGTTTTCTGGCTGGAATAAGGTTTACATTGGGAACACAGCAAATAGCGAACACCCACAGATGTTTTACCAGAGTCTAAGTGACGAATTGGTAGTTAAGAACCTAACTATTTTGAATATTGATCTTTCTCATGAGTGGATAAATCTTTTGTTCAACCTTGGTTTGGGATATGAATGGGATTTCAAGGAACTTTCAAATGACAATTTATCAAATCTTCTTAATCATTTAAGCTTTAGAGGTTTGGTAAATGTAGGAATCAAAGTGAGAGAATTGAAGAACAAATCTAATAATATAGACAAAACTCAAAAAAGTATGGATCAGAAAGCTTCAAATACCACAGCAAATGAAAACCTTGATGATCCTTTTCATCTAATTGACAAAGAATTCATAGTCAAGGCTCTTAGTAAAATAAAGCAAGAGAATATTCTATTTGATACAAATGATTTTTTCCTAACATTGCAGCACCAACAAAAAAGTCATCTTGACGATGATTTCAAACTGTCCTATAAATTTCACAATTCAGAGTCTATACATGGAGCTATATATTGCATTGGAGGAACATCACTCTTTTTGAACTTGATCGAAACTTCCATAGATATCGGAGATGGAAACTTACGTGACACAATCATCTACAAAACTTTATCGTTACTACTAACAATCATCAACAATAACTGGCGTTTGAATAAAGAATTCGAAAACATCAGTGGCCATGGAGTTTTATCAGTTCTTTTGACGAACTACAAAGAAAAATATAACAAAAGTTTAACACTTTCAGTTATAAGAGACTTTGAAGATAAGTCTGAGGATGTCAAAGTATGTAAGGCTAATAACGTCTTGAATTTGATTCTAAAATATAGTGGCTATGATCTTATAAATCCTTTTGAATCCATAATCATCAACCCGTTAACATATAGATTCTTGCTTTTAAATTTTGATTTATTCTTTGAAACGGAATCTTTTGAATATCTACTTTATCACTACCAAATGCTAACATGTGGATCACAATTTGGTAGTTTTAATAACATGGAACTAAGCAAAATGAAGTTGTTGAAGAAGATAATTCAATTTTTGAAGAATCCAGCACTTGTGAAAGCTAAATTATCCAACTCCCTAAAAGAACAATTGGGATTGACGTTGACCAGTGTGTTGAGAGCTGAAACGTCAGTAGAAACCATTAGATCGATCTCCCTTTGCATCATTTATTCCATTTACAGTCCTGACTGTTCTACTGATTGTGGTATCATTATGCTCAATGCTCTAACGAATATTTTGTGTTCTCTGAATTCCTCAATTAGAACTTTGAAAAAGTTCTCAAGATCAATCACGATCCATTGGATTTTACTATTATTCAATTATAGAGGCTCGAAGGATGTCGTCAAGTGTGGGATCAAGCTATTGAGCAAGTTGTTGAGTATTCTTGGACCACATATTATCAAACGCTTTTTTCAGGTAAATCATGGTTTGGATATCTTGACCCATTTCCTAAAGGATTGGTGGGACGATGACGAAATTCTTTGCTGCATATTCTTATCAAGTTTTGGACTAGATCTAGATGATCGAACAGGGAGTGAAGACACGAATTTGGACTTGGTCTCTATTTGGAAGACTAGGTCAGCAAATATGAATCTTTTAGTGATTCCGGAACTATTGATTTTATTAAACAATCTCGTTTTAAGTTCCACGTATACCCTTAGTTTGAAAAATGGGAAATTGTTGAGCAGTAACCCTTCATCTCCAACTAAAGCAAGTGAAGATAAAAATTCAACATTATCTTTTGATGTACTACATTTGATCAATGAATATTGTGATGGAATAAAGCTAGGCTTTGAAAACAATGTGTTACTTCGTTCTTTTTATTTGTCAAAGGAATTTTTGGATGGTATATTTGAAGTTTTAGGATATCTAAAGTTGTTTCTAAATTGGCCCCAAATTGGAAACCATAGGAATTTTAGGGAAGCCTTTGATAAGTTGATCAAAATCTTATCGGACATTTTCATAAGAAATTTCGTTGAAGATACGTTTATGAATGTTATTGAAAGTTTGAGTGACTTTACTAAGAAATTGTTACTTGATTTGATATTTCCAAAGATTTTCGAGCATATAAATGAGTTTATCAATGTCTCCAACTTTATTTTCAATGAAAAGGAATTTGTAAACTCTACAATTATCTTATCAAACTATTACATTAAAGACTTTGTTAGAAAGAACTATTTTATCAGCCAAAAGGACTTGAATATGTTTGTTACTTGTGTTTTGTCAATTGCAGAAATCGGCAATAATTCTCTTGATCTAAAAAAGTTGAAGAAAGAATTTGGGAACATCATTATTTTGAGCTTATTAAAACTAGGAGATGACCAAAGGCCAGAGCTTTATAAAGATACTGTAAAGTTATTTCTTTATAGACAGATTACAATTCTTCAAAAGGATATTTTGGATGATAAGAAGATTGGTGAAACCATTCTTTTAATGCTCGGGATATTTTTGAATTTAACTGAAGAAGAACAAAATGAGAACTTGGAGCTTACATTCAGTTTCTTAAGGACATGCTACTTGATGAACCAAGACGATTTTTCAAATATCACAAGATTGATTGACTTGGATCAAGAATTACTCCATGAATTTTGTCAAAATTTGATCTCCAAGAATGACGAGGAGACATTGAGTAGGTTAACAAAGTATCCACCATTTACCAAAGGTATCAGTAGAGGCTTCCATACTCTAATTGGCAAATATCAACAAACAGGTTTCCTAAACGTTTTGGATATGATTACTGTAACTCTACACAATGGAGGAAAGTTAGGTTTCATGAATAGCATTTACGTCAAGAGCTTCGAAAAAGATTGCAAGCAGTTAAAATCACTGATAATCAATGGGGAATTGGTTAAGTTTTATAGATCCGTTCAGGATGGGCGAGAAAACGTTCAATTTTATATTTCCAACTATCAAGTTTTGAGGACAGAAAGTCGGAGATTAATTATTGATGATGAATCGAAAAAGAACCTTTACATTTTAGATTACATTGAAAATAATGATAGAATGAGACAGAGACTTATTATTGAAGATCAGTTGCCGGAATCTGAAAAGCTATCATACAATATTACCATCCCCATAAAACATCTTGAAATCGAGACTCATGAAACTTCTGACAGTCAAGACTATAATTATGAATTATCGGTTAGAGGAATAGATACTATCGGCCTTTCAAATGAAGAATCATTTTTGTTGGATCCTACGGATAGCTATGAGCTAATCGATGAGCATATAGAACCCTCGCATGAAGACTCAAGTACTTTCAACACATATGAAGATAAGAATAGAAAAGTGTTGAGAAGTTTATACATGGGAGATCAAATTATCGCTCTTTGGAATATCAGTCAAATAAATGGATTGGTTCCCATTGAAAGTTTAATGATTCTAGGTACAAATCATTTATATTTAATTGAGAATTATATCCATTGTACTGATGGAAATGTTGTTGATGTTCAAGATGCTCCCTCTGATTTAAGAGATCCAATATTACAATTGATAAACTCGCAATCAAGCAAAATCCTCAAAAATGATCCGAAGTCTCATAGATATAAAAATTGGAGTCTTGACAAGCTAAGCAGTATCTCCAAACGTCATTTTTTATTACGAGATATTGCATTGGAGATGTTTTTTAGTGATGGTGCAAGTATTCTTCTTACTTGTGTCTCAAATAAAGATAGAGATATTATCTACAATAAATTGTCGTCATTTGCTTCTGGAAAGGGATTGGACCATGACTTACTTCAAGCACTTCAAATATCCTCATCATCATTGCTGATAAATAGGATGCCAAGTTCTTCATTTTCCTTTACTTCAAAATTGGCGTCTGCATTCTCTCACAATTCGTTGTCGTCATCTTCCACAAGCACATTTGTGTCTGCAACCAAAAAATGGAAAATGGGAGAAATGTCCAACTTTTATTATTTGATGATCATAAATACCTTAGCGGGAAGAACGTTTAATGATTTAACACAATATCCGGTATTTCCATGGGTAATTGCTGATTATACCAGCGATTCATTGGACTTTTCTGATCCAAAGACGTTCCGAGACCTATCTAAACCAATGGGAGCTCAGACTTCTGCAAGAGCAAATCAATTCAAAGAGAGGTTCGATGCTTTGGATAGTTTGAATGATCATGATGCACCAGCCTTTCATTATGGTACCCATTACTCCTCTGCAATGATTGTGACTTCATTTTTGATTAGGTTGAAACCATACGTACAATCTTATTTACTACTTCAAGGTGGTAGATTCGACCATGCTGATAGGTTATTCAACTCTATTGAAAAAGCATGGAACTCTGCATCTAAAGATAGTACAACGGATGTCAGAGAGTTGATACCAGAGTTCTATTTCTTACCAGATTTCTTGGTAAACTCAAACAATTTTGAACTTGGTAAATTGCAGAATGGGGAACAAGCAAACCATGTAGATCTACCACCATGGGCAAAAGGAGACCCTAGAATTTTTATTGCAAAGAATCGTGAAGCATTGGAAAGCTCCTATGTTTCAGCAAACTTACATTTGTGGATTGAATTGATATTTGGCCATAAACAAAATGGACCCGATGCTGTCAATTCCTTAAACGTTTTTCATCATTTATCTTACAACGGAGCTATCAACTTGGACGGAATAAATGATGAGGTCGAGAAGCGAGCAGTGATTGGAATGATCAACAACTTTGGCCAAACACCAATGAAGCTTTTTCATAAACCACATCCTCATAAGGAGGTATTGAACTTACCAAACTATTATTTGTCTATGCTGAATATGGAAACGCCTAAGCTTGTATTTGAATCAAAGTTGAAGCTTCCAATCGAAAAATTAGAGATTAGCTCGAAGAGTGGTAAGAAATGGGTTGGTAGACCCTGTTGTATCACTTCTGAAGATGATTTATTGATCAGAAAGGCAAACAGTCTTAAAAGTAGTGGCTCATTGATAATCAACCAAACTACGTTTTTGAATATTCATCTGTCAAATATAACGAGCATTGCACAATTGGGACACAAGCTCTTTTTAACAGGATCTGATGACGGAATCATCAATGCTTGGAAGTGCCATACAAAACCAGCCACTACCTTACAATTACAAAGTATTTTGAGAGGTCATTTTTGTGCTATAGTAAGTCTTAAATTCAGCAAGAGTTTCAAAATTGGACTTAGCAGTGATGTTGATGGAGTGGTTATTGTTTGGGATCTTATTCGGTTCAAATTTATTCGCAAGATACACCCACCAAAAGAGAAAATTAGAAACACAATCATTAACATCTCTAATGATACTGGAAACATTGGGATTATGTATTCTACGGAATCTCAGGAGTTGTTTTACATCTACAATATCAATGGAGAATTGATCACCATACGAAAGTTTCCAAGTGAAGCAAAAATTACAAGTTTTAACTTTGGAAGCACCAACAACCCAATGGTTAACACTGGAAAAATCCTGATAAATAACGATCATACCTTCTGGTCTAAGGAAGTGATTGCAATTGCGTTTGGCAAATCATTGAAGATTTACGAACTAGATCCATTTGATGACAATGGATGGAGCTTGTCACATCTAAACTTGATAGACTTGCTGGGATTCTTGGATGGAGACATCACTGCCTTAGAATTGATAAACCATTCCGAAGTCGATTTCGATGAAAAATTGTGCAGAGGACAGCTTAAATTAATAATCGGTGATAGATCTGGAAAAGTGTATGTGATATAGTATTTAATACCTGGCATATATACGCCAAAATATATATTTAATAATACTAAAATGCGATGGAAATTGATTCTATACCATACATTTTAATAATACCACGGAAATGTATATGCAATAGTATAGTATACATTAAAGTACGAGGTGATGGATGAGATTATTTAAAGTATCGTACGGTATATAATATGCACGGATATGCGAGTCCATGCATGCAGGCAATTTACGATTAGCGCAATTTCTACGCAGCCAGGCCGGAAACCGATACCCAATTAGTCTTTACGATCGTGCCGAAGAAGTGAAAAATCACTTTAAAACATGGATCCATATAATTCGTCTTCTTACGTTCTTCTGCAAATATAATGTCAAGCACTTTACTGACACTCAATGGAATCGAGCTCGAGACGTTGAGCTCAATTTCTATGACTTCTTCACCAGTTGCATCTATATCCGACAACTCGCATATACTGGTGGTGCCCGACCCCACAGAAAACGAGGTAAGCGACTATCCAGAAGGAGGATTGAAGGCCTATAGTGTAGTGTTCGGATCGTTCCTTGGACTTATCGCCAACTTTGGTATCATGAACTCAGTGGGGGCCATCCAAGCATATATCGCTACCCATCAACTTGCGGGGGTCAACGCTTCAACGGTGTCATGGATTTTCTCGATTTATATGTCGTTGTCATTTGCAATTGGAATCTTAGTTGGTCCATACTTCGATGCCCGAGGTTCCTTCCGACTCTTGGCCGGTGGGTGTGTGTTGGAGTTTATAGGGTTTATGGGGGTTGCGCAATCGCGGACAGTTTGGCAGTTTATACTCTCCTTGTCTATTTGTGTAGGACTTGGGAATGCCTTATGTATAACCCCGTTGGTTAGTGTAGTTAGCCATTGGTTCTTGGTGAAAAGAGGCAGGGCAAACGGGATCGCTACCATTGGAGGATCAGTAGGAGGTATAGTAATACCATTAATGCTAGGAGCTTTATATCCCAAGGTCGGGTTTCCATGGGCCATCAGGATCTTGGGATTCTTCTGCTTATGTTGTATGGTGTCCGCCACAATTTTGGCCAAAGAACGTTTCATCCGGGCTGATGAAATCGCTCAAGAGGCCGCTCCAAGTGGAAAAAGGAAGTTTTTGGCCCAGACCAAGGGATTTTTGGACTTCTCTGCTTTGTTAGATTTGAAGTATTCGTTCTTGATCGGTGGAGCGTTTTGTGCCGAGCTTGCATTGATGTCGATGGTTACGTATTTTGCAACTTACGCTATCGCTCAAGGCATGAGTGAATCTTCGTCGTATGTTCTTTTGACGATCTTCAACGCAACCGGTGTTTTGGGACGGTTACTTCCTGGATTTTTGTCTGATACGTTTGGTCACTACAACGTTATGATTTTGATGCTTATTGGAGTAGATTTGTCGATGTTTTTGATGTGGATCCCATTTGGATCGAACCCGACACTTTTGTATGCGTTTGCAGCCGTGTGCGGATTTTTCAGTGCTTCGATTCTTAGTCTTACTCCAGTCTGTCTTGGAACAATTACGCCTATTCATAAGTTTGGGGCAAGATATGGCTTGCTCTATTTTTTTGTCAGTATTGGTAACTTATTTGGTATTCCACTTGGTGCTGCAATCATTGGTGATGGAAGTCAACGAAACTATACTTTGTTTTCGTTGTTTTGTGGACTCTTAGCATTGGTTGGAACTGCAAGTTGGACAATAAGTCGTTACTGTATTGTTGGATTCAAGATAAATGTTAAACTTTAATTAAATAATGTGTTGTGAGATCAAAGAACTAAAGGATTAATTATGCAAGGTGTAATCATTGGTGTAGTTTAGTATTATTTAAGATAATTTATTAGTGGTTCAATTAAATTAATACACATTTATCACAGGTAGAGTAAATACTGAGAATTTAGGATTTGTATATAATTTATCATTGAATTGGAGCCAGTTCAAAAAGTTTTGTCAATATTGAATGTTTATTCTTTAGATTTCGGTGCTCTGGTTATGTAACGGCAAAACTTGGGCCAAAAACCGTTCAATAGGCTCAGTATTTGTGTTTAATTAGTTAGTGAATTTTATTGGGATTAGTGGAGATTATGAATACTGGTGGAGATTTATTGGAAATTACAAAATATTAGAAGAGTTGCGATGATTCGTTTTATCGTATAATTATTGTGATATATATTTCCGTGATCTAGCTCGCATCCATGAGGTTTCAAGAAATGATTGATAGTTTGAAAGGTATCGATAACAGCACACAACAGAATTTCATCAACCGGTTCTTCTAATTCTCTACCAAATCAGTTCTTTTAATTTATGTGTGATGGATAATTTGATTCTTAGTCACAAAAAGACGTGATATGAACTTAACTAGTATCAAATGTAACTCCTGACTAAATTTAAAAAATGGACTAAATCTGATTCCTTTATTTATTCTTTCTACCCACATTTTTCACCTTTTGTGGTGTTCTTACACCAGTAGAAGAACCCTGTGGCTTAGTTGGATCTAATCTTCTAATATTTTCTTTTGCTTCCAATCTTTCGGCCTTGTCTTGGACCGATTCGACCTTCACGTCATTGAATTGTTCTGCGAATTCAGGACTAATGAATGATAATACATATGGGGCAGCGATTATAACCAGACTGAAGACAAAGAACATCGTATAGTACTTGTTCTTGAAGATCACCCCCAAAGGACTATTCATCACCATTTCTCCAAGAGATCCAGAGGCGAATTCATAAAACTGTTTGCTCTCTATAAACTGAATCTCCAAGGGTTTTTCATGGGAAATAAAGGCACGTGAGGTTTCGTTGTATTTTGGTTCGTGCAAATAGTCTTCATAAGCTTGGACATAATCATCAACAATGATTCTGTATCTATTGTTGGAGAGGACAAAATCGTAGGAGTTTACTAGAAGCTCATATGAGCCTGGTGCTAAATCTTCATATTGGAATTTGTATTCTTCATCTACTAATGTTTGTAGCCTTTTGATATCATCGCTATCGTCTGTCAACGGTATTAATTCGATATTTATTCTTGATTGGTAGTTATCTCCATTGACTACTTGCACATTTTTATGGTGATGTAATTCATCCAATTGATCTGGAACGTTGGTGATTTTACCACTAAATCCTAGTGCAAGTATACTCTGAATTTGCACAGTGAGATATAGTAAGCTGGTAAGTTTCATGGTGCTGTGTAGTGGGTAGTAAGAGTGGGAGGTATGAGTTTTAAGGTTATATTTATCAATTTTCAATCTCTCCACGTATATGCAGGTCAGATATATAATGAGAGATACAATAAGAACTACTACAAGGAATAGTCGACTTATAGAAGTCGCGCTGAGAGTACTAACCGATGAATTTATAGAAAAGATATTACAATACTAAACTTAAGTTTTAGTTTGATAAAATTTCAGTAAATGAGTCAAGAATGGTTAACAAATGATTTGCTTTAATAGGAAGTGGAACTTCTAAGTGGTCAGTACTTCTAAGAAACCTGCAAAGTTAAGGGTCTTAAGCTTTTTGTAGTCCCTGTTCATTTCGTTTCTTGTAGTCGACTGCTCATTTCAGTCTAATTATTCTTCTTCTGGATTGTGGAATTTGGGTGCAATCAAACATCACATCCGCAATATACAAAACCCTTTGATATGGGTATGTCTCAACATATCGATTACCCGGCCATTTCAATTTTCTATATAAAATTTTTCAGATCCTCTCACTTTTCAATTTGTCCTTTTTCTCTATTGTACACGTATGTGTATTATTGTAGGGCAACAACCTAAAGACTCGATCTTATCTTCCACGGTTGATGCTCTCTACAACGCATACCAGAGTATACTAGTCATGTTATTTTTCAGCTCAGAATACGGATATTTACTTATCCAGTTTTGTACTGTGTAATGATGCGGGTAGTCAAGGATTTTACGGGCATGATTGAATAGAGAAATGTTTTGAATACGTCTGACGTGTTTGGAACATTTTTTGATTGCAATTGCGCATTCTAGCCTCCAAACAGATTGAAGATCGTAGTAATGTCTGCTAATTAGCTATTAGTAGGACAATCGCGTAGAGCATTGAGTGAAAATGTCTGCAATGACTGTAATTTGAACAATACAATAGAGGGACAGTAACTAATAAATTTATTAAATTCACTGAATAATGAGAACCAATGGCCATGAAAAGAGAAAGAAACCCATTTCTTCTCTCAATCCATGACTACCGTGTTCATAAATGTTCTTTTCAATTCACGGCATCATAGGAAGCTCAGTATACGGATATCCTCAGAAATACTTGGATGTTCAAACCTAAGTGTGTACTAAACTGTGTACTAAAAGCACTTAAGTCAATTCCTTCCTGTCACTAGAATAGTTCTTGTGATTGCATCCATAACTAGACTGACAAGTGGCTATTTCTTGGAACGCTCATAAGCTTGGCTTTGGATATCTCTTAAGCTCTGTTTTATAGATTTGCTTAAGTACGATTGTCTCGTAAACTTTTAGATCCCCATCTGTCATAACAGTATAATCCAATAGCAATCATGAACAATCCACATAATTGTTCGTTTGTTATTTTGCCAAACCATTTGTGGGCATCTATTTCGCTAGGCGTTGAGCCGATGGACAATATTATACTTACTGTAATTAGGACAATTCTTTTCATCATAGATGCAACAGAATAAGAAAGTGCTGGGATCAGTCCTAATAGGTGAAATGCTAGAATGGTTTGTAAGAAATGTGATAAAGAATCCAAAAAGATCAAAACCAATACAATAATTACGTCTGACGTTGTTTCCAATGTAGACTTATCACTGGCAACGTCGGACATATATAATGATATGATGCTCGGTAATTCGTTGAGCAAGAACCCCCAGAAGGAGAATGTAACCCCGATAAGAGAACAATACAAGATGATGTTCAATTTATCTGGTTTAGAGACGTTTTCAATATTAAACTTGTCCTTAAAATATGCAATTGGACTTCGGACTGTATTATTAGTTTGATTGACACTCAGATTGTACGACACCAGTTGCAAATTGAACTCTTCACTCTTTTCATCTAGTCTTAAATCCGATGTTGAGTAAGGCAACCTTGAGTATGCACGTTGCCTGATTTGAGCGGATTTATACGGTGTGCTTTCATCAGTTTCTTTAAAAATATTAGGAGTCCCTGATCTACTGGGATCAGTATTCAATACTAAAGATGCCGGATTATTAGTATTCCCTGTATCCCAGGTCATCAATTGCTTTCCATAGATGTTTTGAGTAGCAAATATTAGGGTGCTCAAGATGCAAAATGCCAAACCTTTGGTCTTCTTATTGTCAAGATGATTATTTTCATCGGTAAGCAAATCTGTTTCGGAGCTTAGATTTTTCATAGAATCAGAAGCGATGATTAACATCACTCCTCCAACCAAGGGAACCAACGATAGGTATGTGACAAAAGGAAATTTCACATTGTAGACGACTCTGTATCCTAAGACAATTAAAAGCGGTGACAATGCCTTTATACTAGAAACAGTAGCCAAGGGAATTAAAGACGTAGCACTTAGAGAGAAGAACTTGCCTACAAATTGAAATAATCCCAACGGAAGAATCTTGGCTAACACAGCGACCCGGAAAATAGGTCCCGTTGTTTCTAATGGAACACTTCCAGTAGGGAAATGTTGAACAGAAACAGGGAACGTCCGAACGATCTTTATAAATGTCAAAGCTAGAGTTGTCCCTATGAAAAATTGGCATAAGCTTAGAAACAAAGGATAGGTAAACTTCGTGAGAATCAACTTTGTCAATTGAGAGGTGATAGATGAAACCAGATACCATAGTAGACATGTCACGACTGTTCGGACGTTGATAGGCGGTAAAATCTTCATTAAAACCAGCCCCATATTGTGATGAGTGAAGTTTTGGGGAGCCACCTGACTAAACGTAGATGCCAATTTGAAGTTGCGTTTGAATATGTGCGTGGGGTATACAAGGGATCGGACGGGACACGACTTATCACGATTTGCAACTAAATGATAAGTTTAATAATGGGGAGATACATAAAGTGAAAAGGTGATATTGAAACTGTTTATACAAGTGTAGTCGAGAGATTGGACAAACTTGGGAGATGGAAAATATGGAATTTTTAAATTGAAAATATGAACCGTTTTAAAGAAAAATGTGTCGAATTGTATACAAATAGTCATCAAGCAAGTATAACAAACCAAAATAAACAATAGTTAACTAAGGGACGTGTATAGGAATCGAAGTTGTGACGAATTTGGCTTAAGGCATCATATTTTAAATTTATCATACATACCATCAGGACAATCAGATTATAGATAAATCAACAACGCCCAACGAGAATCCAAAGCACATAGTTATACAAAACATTTATACGTAATTTGTACATAATTAGTAAATAATAGATTAAACTCAAGTAGTCAGGAATAACTGAAAGTATTAACCTACTGAGAGTACATATTAGCCATATTTGAGATCGCTAGTTCAACTCAAGCCATGTACTAATCACTTTATTCATTTGGCCGATTTGAGTTTTGTTGTACTCAATAAATCTACTATGATGTCTGACTCTACCTTTATGATATCTTGAAACATCATATGCAACCGCAGACCAAACCGAATCTCCGCAGCCATTTGTTCTTTCAAAAATTTCTTTGTATGGGTTTCTAGAAGGAACGTAGCCTCCATTAACCTGCAATGGGACTGGTTTACTTTCATCGAAAGACTCCAAACTTCCCTGAACCCAAATTAACTTTTTGTCATCATCAAAAAATGCCTTTTGTGATGAGGTGATGGATTTCATATTTCCTTTGATTTCAATTTTTCCAATTAACCCTGCATGATTCTTATTTACATGATAATTGAGCTGATCAGAATCTCCAGATAATGCTTGACCCAACCAAAATAACTCATCTCCTACCTTGCCTTTCCAGTGATGAAGGGTTGAATCAATTAGTAAACCCACAAAATGTGTAGATTTTTTCATAGCAAACAATCCAAAATTCAATTGAGTCGTTTCCAACCTGTGTTGACGGAGTCTCTTAGTGCCAAACAACTTCTGCTCAGCACTGCTAGGATACAAATGTGAGTAGAAATGAGAAAATTGGCGATGGAATGATTTCAGATCTTTGAAGAAGAGCGCACCTTTATCCAAATAGTTTTCAGATTCAAGTATCTCAGCTGGATTTACAAATGGAACTGAAGACGCATCAATATAGACTATCTCATCAAACGTTGAAAATAGTGATCCTAACAAGGAAAGCGAAAGTTGATTTTCCCCAATTAATGCTGGAGATACATCCACCAATATAAGATCGAAATTCAAAGTGGACAATGCAGCTCTTGAAGGCAATGAAAGTTCTTTATAAACAATTTCAACGGGTAAAGAATTGCCTAAAGTATGCAATACGTGCAAAAGCCGTATAACTTGGTGAATGGACAGGTCGTTCGCTCCAATGACTATTCCTTTTCCAGACATCAGATTATAAATATTCTTCCAGTAAAAAGGAGAATTTTTCGTAATTTTCTCAACAACATCCCCTACACTATTTGAATACATAGGATACTTCACATTGCTGAAGTATGGTATCAACTTTGATTCCAAGGTTGCAAAAAGTTCCATATTCTCGTAATTTTCGGTGTTTTCATCGTAATTTTCGGCCACAGAATCGTGCGTCTTTTCGATGTTTGAGCCATGCGTCAAATCCACGTTTCCCACAAGAAAACATTTACCAAAGATCCGAAGGTTAGAAATTGAGTTTTCCATCTGTATGGCCAGGAGATGGTCCAGTATCAAGCGGTTAAATGAAGCGCCTGAGCGATATGACCAACTTGGATCTATCTCATATAGGTTTTGGTAGTAGCTTAAACATACTGATTGTGATTGTACATCTATGTTCTCATAGATCCTCTGTATAGATTTGTTTAATAAATGGTTTCTTTCGGTTTCTATGGAGAAAGTATATATGCCATATATTGGAGCAATGAGTATTATTAATATTCCTGAGAATATTATGGAGAGTTTGAAGGGAAAAAATGCTCGATGCTTCGTTTCATAGGGAGTCCTAGAAGAAGGTATAGATTTCTCGTATGGTGACATGTGTTTATATATTTAGGTTAGGTTAGGTTGTTTTGGAAATTCGGGGAAGTCAACTTTATATATGATTTCTAATTAGATTGCAGAATATACGAACATGAGGCTGAAAAAAGTCGCAATTCTGCAAAACGTTTCTAATTGAAAACCTGTCAAAAAATGTCTCAATCACCTCCAAGCTTGGCAGATTTAGAATAAACTGAAACTTCATAAATACGTCAAATATTCAAACATTAACCATACTGTCGTTGATTGCTTTAGATAACACTCTTGTGTGACTATTTTACTCAAGTAATGATGGAGGAGATTGGTCGCATTGGCTGCGTTATTTATAGATTCAGGCTTTGGCTTATATATAGATGGATGGTGTGATAGAAGGAGAAAGATGAGACAAAGCATAAAATAATGTGGTGATTAAAATAATATATGCTCGTTCAATCTGCTCGTCAATGTCGTCGTTCCGTAACATAAAGTGCCTTACAACTCATATCCACCACGCCCCTAATGTATGCCCGTAAAATACCCATGGAGTAGTAAACCCCTCATATTTGGAGATATTATTCACTAAAATCTGGAAGGTTAATAGCCGTAATAATTAATTTTAGAAATGTGTTGAGACTTATTGAATGACTATATCCAACATATCAATTGTCACAAGTGAAGGCTTGGGGAGGCTTGTAGAGAAAATAGTTTGAATTTGACAAATTATGAAATTCAACACCAGGGACAATTTCACATTTCTGTTCGCAGAGTCGTAGAGCCACAAGTACTGAGGAACAGGAATGTCAGAAAACAGCCAGAGAATAGCAGAGAAATATCAATGTAAGAATACATCAGTTTCAGAGAGCAGCATTCAGAGAAACAGCATTGCCCAAGCATATGTAAAAGAAACGGTATCACAGAGGTTTGTAATACATTAATAATAATCGTAAATGTCGCAAACGCGCAGTGCGTGTTCTAGTCTGTTACATAAATAGAACAAGGCTTCAATTACAAGTGGTGTACACATTCCGAATATCCGAAGATGGATTTCCATATCGGATGGGAACAATAGCCCTCCAAGAACTTTTCCAAGATATGCATTAATTAACAAGATCTGACGAACAAATCTACTAATTTGTGATATGAAATGAATAATTAAATTGATTAAGCTTGCGAAGAAGGATGAAAGATGAGACTTGATATTAAGAATAGTTGCTCATATAGTATCAGTACTCAGTCTAAATAGTCACAGCACTCAGCTCATATAGTAACATTGCTCAGCCTAATAGTAGCAGTACTCAGCCCATAGAGTTATGAACTAAGCCTAGTTCTAAAAATTGAACTAATGCAAGATCAAAAATAATTCAGTCTAACTCTGCGTACCTCTACCGTAACTCATATTTCTAGCTTAGAATCCTGCTCTTCATCTACAGATCTATCTTTAGAATAAAAGTAGACTCACAGAATTATATGGCATTCTCAAACCCTCATTTTTGCTAGCCGTGTTTGAGTATTGATTAAATGGTGCTAACTATAATAGTACTAATCTAATCGTTGGTTCCTTTTATTTCGTCCTTTGCCTTTTGGACATAATTACTTTTCTTGTCGTAACTTGGACTTGGGTTGCTCCAACCGTTCACATAATCAAAATCAGTCTTCGCCCAATGAGAAAATGGATAACTTGGTAAAGTCTTTACGGGGTCATCTTCCTTAATAATTCCAAGGTCAACTTGTCTATTTATCAAACCGTCAAGATAACCGCTAATATGGTCTCTGAAAGACTCAAACTTTTTGTACTTCACGATATCACCAGGACCTTCGTAAAGGATTTTTTTAAGTAAAGATGGAACCATTGGTTCATCTTTCATCTCTTCAATGGAGTAGAAAATTGGATGGTTTGTGAAGATAATAGCTCTTGATTTTGGTAATCTTCTCAAAGTTTGACGTTCAACTCTAACATTGAATTCCTTGGGATCAGTAGATTGCATATCCAACTCTACATTTGCATCAAATTTGGGTAATTGATAAACATTGTTAATCTTCAACTTATGATCCCACGAGATATACCAACTGGCTCTTTCCACAGGATCACACGGTTTCATTCTGTCACAAAACCTTTCCATTGACTTTTGCAACTTTTCTTTATAGTAAGGCACTTCGGAATGGATTGTATCCAAATTCTTTCCAATTTTTTCATCAATTCCAAATGATCCTCCAGGGAACGGAACTGCAGCCGCTGCCATATAATGTTGGCCGTCGCTGTTTTTCAAAACCAAGTAAAAATCTTCTTTGGCTAATTTCGACACATAAATCAATGGGTTCTCTTTCAAAGGTAACGTCATATCCAATATTTCTTGAGTAACTTCGTTTTTGATGATTTTACCAGAACCAGCCTTTTCTCCCTCGTAGCTTCCGTTATCTTTCAATACGGTAAACAACAAAGGATATCTTTCTAACATATGTTCAACCACAGTTTCCATCAATTCAAAGCATGCATCTTTTGATTCGGGTAACCAGTCGATATTCTGTTTTCCATACTTTAAGAAGATTCTTTTCTTTTCCTCGATGTAGTGGGTGTAGTATTTATCCATATCTAACCAGTGGTTAATGTCTAACCTGAAAATGGACATCGTTTGGTGGTATGGCCATCTAAAAGGTCTCCAAGGTCTGTCATCGTAATTGGCCACTTGCTCTGGAGTGATCATAAGAGGTGTCGGAGAAGGTATTTTATCAGGCTCATCTGCAGATGTAGAATTATAAGACTTGCCTGAATTTAAGCTTGGCTTCTCGAGATCACTTTTTCTTCTTCTCTTCTTGATAATGTCATTTACAAGACTGTGGATTTGCTTGCGTGATAGGATAAGTGAAATGGCAAGGCCAAGTATTAATACTAGGTAACGAAGCATTCTGAATACTTTACCAACAAAACTAATAGGGGTGAGATTCTGTATCCTTTTATATATAGACGTTATCGATTCGGGAAATGTCGATCGGTTTCTATGTACTCGTTTGGTAATCGATATTTTATCCGGTTTGGTGCAGTGGTTGCGAAATTCTATGATAGCACAAAAAAAGAGATATGGATATCATCTCCTAATTGGGTTGCGGTAGTGAGGTTATCAATATGAAGATTTATGTCAGGTGGAGCCCGGTCAAACACAAACTTGGCCACTGGAAGAGTAGGTGTAGATTAGTGCCTATTGAGTCAGTTGGTACTAGCTTAGAAACTAATCAAAGAGTATTTATTTAGACTAATTAATGAGTCCACTATATCTGGAACTACTTTTTGATATCAATGTGCAGGAATAGTTAAGGATTCTTATCGGTAGTGATTATTATTTACTTCGCTTCAGGACCCTAAACAATGCAAAAGATTTCTTTGGGCATTAAATGTTTATCATATCAAAGGTCGAGACCACAACAAGAGTTTTCAGGTGACCGATTTAAATTTATTAGCATGTCTATTAAAACAATTGATTTCCTAGATTTTTAGAGATTAAAGTAATCTCACAAATGTAGTTTTGATACATCTATTTGTGGAATATTCATCTCGTAAGTGACCCCAGGTTACACTAGAGCTAAAATTTCTTGAAAAGCCTCATATTTTTATTAATTGGAAGACACTTTACTATATAGATGGTAAATAATTCCTAGTCTAGATAGTTTATTAAAACATTTCTTCTAGTTATATGCAAGGGTTCCCTAAGAGAACCGTACGATTTTTATATACATTTTCTCCTCTACCTAAATCTGAATGGCCTGTACTCCGTAATTGCATCTTCGAAATCAGCAATTATTTTTCTTTGTTCTTTTATAGGAGCTTCTCTCAATGGCTGCAAAATCTCATCCACCAAATCGGATACCCAACTCTCTAACAACTCAGAATCTTTATAAGTTAGCGAACCCATATATTGATTGAATATCTGGTTGTGATATCTCAATAGAAAATACTCATTCCTTGAGTTCTCTTTGAACAACTTTAAGCATAACAGTTCGACCTTCCTGTCGATGTCGGCATCTTCATGAGAAAATGGAGATACCAAAAAGTCCGACATTTCACTAACAATCAACTTGAACTTCTTATCAAGCAACCAGAACTTCAATCTATCCAAAGCAGCCGAGTCTATATCTGGGATTCCATCTAATTTCTTGGTCACCAAGTATGAATAATACTCGCTTCCCATAGATCCAAACATTGTGATGACATCAGGAAGTCTATTTCTATTCGATGGAAGATTGCTCTTTATTGCTTCTAGAAATGTCCGTGAGTGAAAGTAGTTTATCAATAACAATTTTGACAAGTCATTGTGTTGTTTAAGCTTGGGAAGAATAAGTGAGGGCTGGCTCACTAATCTCAGACTGAATTTTGCTCTAAAACCAATACCCCTGTTCGTAATGGATACCTTCATTTCAGGGATTTTATGGATTTGAAATGGAGCCTGGTGCCTATTTTGATAGACAATATTGATCATCTTGGTGATTTTCGAGTCCAACTCTCTTGAATTATATAAATTATGACCAATAGTTTCATATAATTCTTTTTTTGGATATAAAGAGTCGACCAAATCGAAAAAGTTGCGATTCAAATCCAAAAAGTGGCTCAAATGATTATTAAGATTATACCTGATAATCAGATACTTCAAGTATCGATGTCCAATTTCAATGGCCCTTTTACTTGCTAAAGTTGACTTTTTATTCCCAAACATGTTAAGAATGTTGACATTATTATGTTTAAGAATTTCAACAGTTCTTCTTTTGTGCATATCATCTAACGAATATGAAGATTTTGCCAACTTATGATTTAATTCCTTGAAAAATACATCGACTTCTTCTCCTGATAAACTATTAGCCGTCATTACCAACATCTCAACCATTTTTTTCATCCATTGACTTTGCTGTTCCAGAGATAACAATGAAAAATATTGATGTAATTGGGAAATGGCAATTTTGCTTCGAAATTTGATTTGCAAATTGAGTAATGCAGATGGTTTCTGGTTTTTGAAGAATCCCGTATCTTCGATTAAATATTTCTTGAATGAATAGGACAAAATTAACCTTTTGATTGTTTGAAAATGATCCTCATCGACTCTTCCTTCCATGAGATGGTGTGTTAGATAATACTCCAATACAAAGGTATACTTTAGATCACCCAGTTTTTCTATTTTCCACAAGAGTTCTTGTAGATCACTATCAACTTTCCATTCGGGGTCTTTAATAGGATGCAAAGGTCTGATAACACTATTATCAATAAGTGCAATGCGATTTAAGAGGCAGGGTTTCACGGTTGGGAACTTTACAAAACATCTCTGTTCAGAGTCTTGTATGATTGGACGCGGAAGATCGATCCTATATGCCAAATGCTTGATTTGATTTATTGTTCGTTGATTCATAGATTGTTGATTTTCATTGAAATAAATCTGAACCAACTCCTCAAATTTACCTAGATTTGAAAATGCTGCTGAACTCATATCAATGTACTTTTTAGAATCGGATTTTGTACACTTCAAAATCTTCTTCAGATAAGTGTCCACATATTTATCCTTGTTATCACTTAAAAGCAGACCTCTCTCCAGAATAAATTGAACTATTTTACGTCCAAAAGTTTCGTGAATATCTCTTAATGACGGATGTACATTTTGAGTCGGAATTTCCACAAGTTTATTAGATAGTATGGAACTTTCACTGTTCTTGGTATGGTCACAAATATTTTGAAGCCATTGGAGTGGAAATTTACCATTCATCAACGTAACCAATCCAATATATTGATAAAACACATTCGCTCTATATTGTGGATCATTTTCGATTAGATTCGATATGTAGTCTTGTGCAGATGGTAGTTTGATGATCCTGTTTATCAATGAGTTGATAAGTACCGATTTTATTGTTTCATCTTCAATGATTGCATCTTCTTTTAAAGCTTTAAGATGAAAATTGGTTGACGTAACTCCTAAATCAAGGAGGGACAGCAATAAAGATTGCAACTCTGGCGTATCACACTCTCTATTATATACAAGTTTGGAGAATGGTGCTGCATGATGAGTGTCTATAAGAAATAATGGACTGAACTCCAAAGTACCGGGTAATGATGGGAACTCAAACACGTCCTGTTGATTATTAGAATGTAAGATATCATTGTCTATAATATCATAGGCAAATGGAACTTGAGAATTAAACCTTTTCATAAACTTATCTTGGGTGAATGATAAATTGGCGTAAGATGAAAACAACGAATCCAATAGTTGAGGGTCTTGGATACTTGAAACCCCAATATACGATAAAGTATCATCTCTTGATACATCCTTTTCGATCTGAGACGAATATGCCGAGGTAATTGAGTCAAGAATTGGGTCATATGCCAACTTAGATGATAATAAATTTTGTTTGGCTATGAAATATAGAATATACAACTTACCCAACGATTTGTAAAACTCAGACAGTTCATCACATTGCCTTTTGGATATTCCGATAAGCTCAGATGGTAAATAACTGGTGGAGCTACTTATATTGTCCCATAGAGATGGAGACTGCAAATCTGTTTGTTTTGGTTTCCTGAAGAAGAGTTTATCTATTAGAGTATTTGTATTGAAGCCTCTAGATATAACGAGTTTACTATATTGGATTCGTGGGTGTACTAGTAACTGTGAAGATGTTCGTATTCGTATTCTCGTACATGGCCGCACTCTAAACATTGACTGACTCTGAACATTTATTGTGGAAGGATACGCCTAGATCAGTTGGCCAGTTTGTACGAGGATCAGCCTATTTTCGGTCGTGTACACTACACTTTCAAGATGAGTTTATCCTAACTCTACTAGTGATAAATATAAGTATGTATTTTGATACATTTTGTATATGTAGGGAACACCGATACACGAGAAGGTGCACTATTACCAGCTCCGTGGCAGACTTAGCTTAACTACTTCGTTTGCTTGTATTAATGACAAGTATTATATTATATATAATTCATATAGAATAGAACAATAGAATGAAACAGAGAAATCACAATCTTCTACCTCTTCTACCACCCTTTCTTCTAGTAGAATCAGATGGAACTGGGGTGACATCTTCGATTCTACCGATTCTTAAACCAGATCTGGCTAAAGCTCTTAAAGCAGATTGACCACCTGGACCTGGGGTCTTGGTCTTGGTACCACCAGTAGCTCTTAATTTGATGTGGACGGCAGTAATACCAACTTCTTTACATTTTTGGGCAACATCTTGGGCAGCCAACATAGCGGCGTATGGGGATGATTCATCTCTGTCAGCCTTGACCTTCATACCACCAGTGACTCTGGCAATGGTTTCCTTACCGGATAAATCAGTAACGTGGACGAAAGTATCGTTGAATGAAGCAAAGATACGGGCAACACCAAAGACTTGGGAGCCATCTCTAATTGGACCTAATTTATTGTTAGTAAATATTCGTGTGGATTACATGTGTATATCCGAACTCAATACTCTTGCGATCAATAGGGCATTGACTGAAAGTTGTAACACCAGTTTTCATTCGATATTTAATGGAAAATAGAATCTTGAATGGTCTCAAGACATCTCGAATTCATGGGATCTTTAGACATCCTGGTTCTTTGGATCTTCAGTGTTTCTAGTGGGAGCACTCATAGGATAATTATTATTCATGACGTGGTTCATTAGTACATACCAGTAGACATTATTGATTATTAGTTTTATGATACACTGGGAGAAACAGCAGCTAGTTTTAAAAAGTTTCAAAACTTTTTTTTCAGTATAGGTTGAACTGGAAAATTTTTCGTCACTGTTAAGGGTGCGACATAATATCGGACATTCTACGCGACATTATCACTCAGTAGATCACGTGTATTTGTTACAAAATAGGGCTGAGCCCTAACGTATAGATTATTGGATACTCCGTAGATGTTTCGATGGGGTACATTTGGAGACCTGAAAATAGAATAGCTTGATTACTGTAGTCGAGACCTGTAGCAATATATTCATATTCACTAGATAGTATTACGATACTCCTATATTTTAGTTCTATTGCAAGATATGTATTATTAATTATACAGAGGATCTAGTAAACGAAACCTAAGATCTTACCAGAGACGTGCTTTCTTCTGGCTTCTTCGTGGTCCATAATTCCAGCAGAGGTGGTCAAGATAACGTAACCGAATTGTCTGGCTGGTAACAAGTTGTCAGTCCATCTTTCAATGTCATCAATCTTGACGTTAAATCTTGGGGAGATAACACCACACTTGTTCAATCTACCGTTCAATTGAACGACGATCTTACCGGATCTGTGGTCATCAATGTATTCGAATTCACCAATGTAACCATGCTTTTGCATAACGGTCAAGAATTTGATGATAACCTTAGAGGAAGGTCTAAGTAAAACTTGACGCTTACCGGTTTTTTCAGCGTTGTTGATAGCGTTTAAAGCATCAGCTAAGACGGAGGTTCTGGTCATTGTGTGATATGTCTGGTATGAAAGGCTTTGGAAAAGAAGTTCTAAATTTTTTTCAACTATCCATCCAGTGAGCGTAGTACGCATTGGAAAAATGATTTGCAAAAGCAGTCACATTTTTCACTAAGATTATGTAATCACAAATCCAACCATCAGTTAGTATTCGAAGCAAGAGAATCGACAAACAAGTGTGTGATATCTAACACAGTGTTACTGACAACATATATAGTACAATTTCATTCACCATGTAGAGCAATTCATATGTTGAGTTACTTCGATAAATCGGAGTCCTCTAGGACCAGATTCTGTATCTATATACACTCTTTACACCTTACAGACTCAACATGCAAAGTCGCCCCTAACATGCAAATTTCGCACACTTGTACAGGTTACCACTTTGTATGGCAGTTTGACCTATCGAGGAAAATTTTTCAGTAAAAAACATTTCTACGATTCTTCTTTTTAATTTATAACTATAGTTCATTACATTAAAGATGCCTGTATGTATCGGCGTAACATAGACCATTCTATGTATGGTGGTTAAAGGGAAGAGCTGTGTGAAATGATCCGAGATATCTTTAGCTCTCAGTCAAACTGAGCTAGTAGATCTAGACATCAATTACGAAATCTAGAACAAATTACAGCAAACCAGAATTAAAATCCATTATAGCTAAGGCTCAGCATCACCACAGCACCAGCTTTATCTCATCACATCTTATCGATTCACCTACTAACATTTTAGTCTCAAAAATCTTTCAGAACCAAGCAAAAGTTAGCTAAGGCTCAAAAGCAAAACAGACCATTGCCTCAATGGATTAGATTGAGAACTGACAACACTATCAAATACAACGCCAAGAGAAGACACTGGAGAAGAACTAAGTTGCACATCTAAGCAAGTTCATATCGAAATATTTCAATATTTGTGTTACCAAAGTCATATCACTTTTTTAGAGCAATATTTCAATGGTTACAAGATGATTTCTGTATAGCATGTTAATAACTTAATAAAAGTATTCTTTGAAAATATGGTTATCTTTATAATCGGGTCTTGAAGAAATTGTAGATGCTGAATACTGAGAGTAGCAAGCCATTTGATCGTAGACTGGATTGGTGCCTCGGTAATGGTCTCTCATGTTTGACGATTTAAATGATGTCATTATTGAATTTAGTAGTCAAGTTTACTTGCAGTGGACTGGTTTGGTCTCGCTAAGGGTCGCTAGGTCGTATTAATATTAATAACTTGCATTTTCTTCCACTGGTGTTTAAACTGATAATCTATACTGTTCAACACGAACTATTGAATTTCTGACAATCTCTCGCTATGCTCGAGATCGCTATGTTCGAGATCGCTATTTTGTGCATTTCCTTAAATCTTTGTATATTTCTATTAGCAGTTCTAAGACTTGATTAGTTAACTGCAGACCGTTCACAATGCAAGTGCAGTAATCTAAATACACGCTACAATATAGAAGACTAATACAAGACAACTTTAGTAACATCAGGTAATAGTTATCTTAATCTCCTTCATGAAAATTCACAGACGTATAGACAGCTGGTCTATTTTAATTGAATATTTCTTGCGCTGACCGTGGAATAATCAAATCACTTCCATAGTCCCAAATTAGATCAACTCAATGCAAACTTCTTCGAAGAGATTTAACTGGGCTCCATTAAACTTCATATGATTCTTTTTTATCCATTATTCATAGACGTCAACTTGCGTTTCCTCAATCCTTTTATTAAACCTCTTCTTCAAAGACAGTTTCAATCGGCTTTTCCATCAAAGCAGCATGAGAAAACACAGTAAACCCACTGGAACCAATCAACCACATCATGGTGGAAATAGGACTGGCCAAGAATCCTAATGGAACAGAAACAATTAATAAACCAGTATATAATTGGGAAGTATTATATCTTCCAAAAGGCAAAACCAAATCTTGACCACCCAATCTGTTGATACCAAAAACACCTCCAACCATGAAAATTGTTACAAATAACAACAACAAATTGGTGAGCAAAGCGTATACACTCAACAACAATACGATGGCGATATAGTTTGCCGAGAAGTAGTTCAAGTTGAACCCAATTCTGCTTTGAGCTTCACCAAAATTAGCTGGTTTGCTAACTCTTCTGTAGTCAAAGAATTCTTGAGGTGGTTTAATTTTGGAAATAGTTCCTTGGAGTGAACTCAAGTCACTCTTGACTCTATTTAAACTTAATCTTTCTGATAATTGATCAAATTGCTGAGGTTAGTATAAAAATAGATAAAAATCTAAAATCGTTGAAATGTCATTAGATGTGATTCCAGCATATATATATATATGGTAGTTCTAGCATGAGACGGGAATCCAGAATATTAAACTTATGGTGTTGCGTAAGATACGAAGGCAAATATCTTGAACTCGAAACTGATGTTCTCTAATTTGATAGAAATTCATGAGTCTAACGAGCTCCTCGTCGAGTACAATATGACTATCATACCATCCATGCAATGAAACTCATCTAATAACTCCCAACTCCCAACTTCACTGGCTCAAAGAAACACACATTCTCACGATAATTTTAGATCTAGACTTCAAAATTTCTGAATACGTTTCAAAAGATACTTACCGGAAGACTCTGGTATAAAAATGACATCCTGGTGTATAGTTAAAGTTGACAATATAAACTCGAAAGAGATTCAGAGAATGAGACACTTATCAGTAAATATTCTTGTTGACGTGTTTGTTTTTTTTGGTCTCGTTTTTCTGCGTGCAGAGGCACAGCTTTTGATCTGGATGCAATTTCATAATAAATTAAGCTATACGGGTATCGAGTGGTATATAGTGATGTTACATAAGGGATGTGGACCCATAGGAGTTCAAAATGTTCCAGTTTAACTAAGGTGTCAGTCATGTATACATAGTTAAACGACAATAGATCATTTTCAATGAAAATTCCTAGCCTAAGGCTATTCCTAGTTCAAACCCAAGTCTTTCATTACCATTGATTTACAAATTGGATGGTAGCCGTCCTTGAATTTGGTGAAATAATAGATGGCCTTTTCACGGTTGACGGAGTTCAACAAGGTGTAACCTGGTCTCACATACTTCATTCTCCCAACAGTTCCTAACCATTGGCCAAGACGGTCGATATATTCAACAATTTCACCTGAAACTTGGAGTACGTACCACCTGAATAAAATTTCTGCGTTCTGTGATTTACAGTATTCGGGATAGATCTTTTCCATTAGTTTTAAAGCTTGTTGGTTGGATTTCCACGAGAAGTTGTCTCTTTTATCGAGAGAGATCAACGTATCCAAGAAAAGAACAGATTGATTAGGAGCAAACTCGCTGATATCCTTTTGTGAAAACTTGAAGCTGAGATCTTCACCTTTCAATATACTGCTGTGCCATTTATCTGCCAATTGGTAGCATTCGTCAGCCAAAGTTGTGTCAAATTTAGGATCGACAGGAGGCATACCTGGTTTGTATAGCCAGGCATCCCAATCTATAGAGTCCAATTCTTTTGTTTTGTCACTGAAGAAGGCATACAAAGCGTCCATGAATTGATACGTGTCCAAAGACTTGTATCTGAACATCTTGAAATAATGAGGAATGAACTTGTCAAAAACTTTCTTTCCTCCAACGGTTTTCTCGATGAGAAACAATAAGTTGAATCCCTTTTCGTAAGGAACAGTTGAGAATGCATCGTCAGGGTCTTGAGAGCTCTTCAACTCTTGAACCAAAGTGGAGAACTTATCAGCAGAACCTCCCATACTATTGATTCTGCTTTCCAAGTCACACCATCCAAGAATAGCACTGAAATGTCTCATTGATTCTCCGTAAGCAAAAGGATCTGGCTTTCCAGCAGCACGAGCTTCGTTGGTGGCAATTCCTTCGATGATTCTTCTTTCAATATAAACTGTCCAACCTTCGTTAAGCCAGAAATGTTCCCAGGAACAGTTGGTAACCAAGTTTCCAGACCAAGAGTGCGCCAATTCGTGAGCCAAGACGGTAACCTGAGATCTGTCTTTACAGATTAAAGTATTCGTAAGTTGACATAAGTTAGGAATCTCCATACCACCGTAAGGGAAGGAAAATGGAAGGATTAAAGAATCAAAACGTAACCATTCGTAGTCAAATATCAATTCTTCGGCGATTTTAATGAAATCCTCCATGTCTTTTTCAAATTCCCATTGGCAGTCTTTGATATTGATTGGTTCACAGTAAACATCAGATCTTGGTCCAATCTTGGCCTTGGTGATATCACCAGACGCGACAGAGATCAAGTATGATGGAATCGGAATTGGCTGGTCAAAGTAGTATGTGTTGCCCTCTTGTTTCACCGGACGACCCGACATCAAAATGAACGATGGCGAGGTAGCAGATAATTTATATGCTGATTTTATGGAAGGAGTATCGAAGCAAGGAAACAAACTTCTAGCGTGAATAGGCTGGCATTGACAGAATAAATATGGAGCTGTCTTACCATCAGTAGCTTCTTTGGCCAAGAACTGCAACGCGGTACATTTGTCAGTGGTGGAGAAGGCCACGGACAATTCAAAGTTTGGAGTTTTCAAAGCAGGTAAAGGAATAGATAACTTAGAGCCCAAAGGTTCAAATCTGTCGTGTAAAGTAAAGTCTGTTACTGTTCCATTGATGGAAACGGAATTCACGTTCAAAAACGAAGTATCCAACTCAACGCACTTTACACCAGTATTCAACGCTTCCATTTCATATTTGACAGTTCCGTCAACGATTTGTTCATCAAACAAGATATCCAAATGTAAATGAGTTTGAGTTATATTAAAATTCTTGTAGTTAGACAAGGTTGATGGATCAATCTCGGGAGACTGAGCTGGACGATGAGGCTTGATAACGTCCATCGTATTTTGAGTAATAGATTATAGATATAGATTATAGTAGTGAAATTTGTATAACGGTAGCGGGGCCCTGCTTATATATTTGATATTTTATGTTTAGGTTGAAACTCACTTTTTGGAGCCATTGTAGTGGAGCATTTGTTCGTTATCGTTTTGGCATTTTTGAAAGGCAATTTAAGGAATTTCGAGCCGTGTAGAGAAAGGATGAGGCATTGTAGAGTTGTACGTGCTGCGGTGATTTATTATGGGACATAAGGAACTATCGCATCCTTATACTTGTCAGTAAGAGGACTTGATAGAAACAGTATTTACGACAACCAACGAGTTCTGGAGAATAGGCTTTTTGTAGCTACCCCGAACCTTGGCAGGAAGCAGTAGTCTTTGCGGAATTAGTGTCCTTACCCGTTTCTGAGTATTCTGAATATTTCCGCACTTACGGAATTAGGTAGTACCAATACCGTTCTATTAAGTGGGGATGCTTATGAAATGAGTAGAATAATATGCTATAATGATCGAAAGTTGGTGTAGTGAAGGTGTATTGGACGCTGAGCTGGCAAATTGTGAGCAGGTATTGTTCTTAACACCAACTTCGCTACTCTTTCATCTCTGATCTATTATAAATCTCACTGGATAGCTAATCATATTACAAGGCTAACTTCAGAATCACTCTCGTCGTCGCTCCTGTAAAATGGCCCAATACTACTAGAATTATTAAAATAAGCGCCTTGAGAAACAGAAAAATTACGTAAGTAATTAGAGTTAGAGTCCTACTTCATTTCTCTAATTTCAACGGTTCGTTCCAATGATTGAAATAGTCAAATGGACGTGTTATGCTCAAGTAAAACCCTGGGATATGTTAATTACTAACATATTAATCTACTAATATTTGTGTCGATTTCGAGAATTCTCTTAGATATTAGCCACATATATCACAGATCGACCACAAATCGACTACAGATACAGATCAGAGATCAAAGACGTTTCAAATCCAATTGCTCTGTTTGTGTTCGAAAAATGGAGACCAAACGGTGCAAACAACGAAATATGCAGTACCATTGCTATAAAAAGTGGACTTAAAACCAACTGTAGAGATAGTTAGTCTCTAGCAGAAGAGAAGTCGTGTGACCTGTTCAACCATTAATTCGTCAACTTCAGTCTACCCAAGGTTTGTTGCAACATATTTATTAGTTCATGCAAGTCACGGGCTTAATAATATTTATCAAATAATATAAAATTGAGATGAATTTTTACTAGCTAGACTATTTACATATATGCATATAAATGTTGTCTAATTGTATTTATACCCTCTGTATTGTCTAGTCTCCCAATAATAATTTATTCCCCGAATTTTGTTGTTCTCCGACAGTCTAGTATAAATAATATAAGAGGTCTAGTCTACAATTGCACGAGAACTTATAGTGTTTAGCTTGCTCTTATTACCGCTAGTCGAGTCTGCTAGGCTCGTGTCTTTTGTCTATCGCATTGAAAAAGAATAAATGGAACAGAACATCGAATCAGCAGGCCAATCCTCTATCCTAGCTGATTTCAAGTAACTGAGGGCTCCAAGTTTCAGTAATTCCGTTCCATCCACAAAAATGGCATAATCGGTTTCAGATTGGAAGGCTCTCAATTTACGAGCCAAATATCTCGATCTTACATATCTCGAGATTCAAATATATAACAAGGAATATCACTTATTGTTGGAATGTTAAAGAAACATATTGACGGTATACAAAGTATTCTAGCAGTGTTCTGAGTCTTTCTAGTCGTCAGTCTGCCTACAGCTTTCCTTAGTTAACTTGATCACACTATATACACTCCTTCCAACTCCTCTCTGACATCACAGTCGAAAAATGATATCTTCCCACCAAAACAACTCCTTTATACGGTCACCATTGAATCAGTTGGAAACGCAAATTGCCAAGGCAAGGTCGTATAAAAGTGTCGGTCACTCGTTAAACAATTCTGTGCCTACTCGCTCAAACTCGGTGCCGTCACGTTTAATCTCTGCACCAACACGTTCTACGAATCGCATTCCATTACGATCTAAATTAAGAACAATGGATCCCAGGGATCCCAGAGAACTAGGTTATGGTACTGGTAACTCATATGGCAATAACTCTTATGATCCAGATGATAATGAAAGTTTATATTCGTTTGAATCTGTCAGCACTAACGGCAGGCTTTTAGATCGCTTAGAATTTGACCACGATGATTACAGGAGAGATAGTATAGTGTCGATCCAATCAACTGGAAGATTGTTGGATAAGTTGGATGTAAACAGAACTTCCTCGGTGAATTCAAAGAAGTCAATGTCCAAGAACCACTCACCCTCCTCAACCCATAATCTTCCCTCCACTCAAGTTCCCACAAGGTCCAACTCGCGTACGCCGTCGACGAGATCCAAATCAAAACCAATCTCAGCAATCCCGTCTGCGAACCTCAATAGATATCCGTCCTCGAATCTGAATATCTCGTCACGAAGGATTCCAAGTTATAAGAAGCATACTGAACAACCTCAGAAGGAGGACGTGAAAGTGAATGTCAAGAGTGTCACCCAAAACATTGTTTTCCATAACGTAACGGCTTCGGTTGATTCGTTCACGGCTGATATTGCATCCATCGGTAGTGCGTCTTCTGCATCCATTTCAAATATGCCTTATGACACATATCAAAGTCAAGATCAATTTAACTTTATCTCAGACGACTCTTTTGATTCTAAAACCTCGGACGCGACAAGTCTCGAAAGAAGTGGTGAAGAAAAGGACTCTTTTGACTCGGTCACTCAAAGCGTTGGGAGAAGTCGTGACCGTCTACAAAATGGCCCTTCTAACCCTGATAGACCTCTTCCAGATAAGCCACATCCTGAGATACCTCAAAGCAGACCACACGCTACAAGAAATCATAGCAGAGTTCATTCTGAGAATTCTATTCTCCCAATGGAAATATCCCGTACCCCTTCGACACCAAATTTGCGGTCTAAAGAAAGAATACCACTCAACAAAACTTCTAGCACTTCAAGTGTTACAAGTAATACATCTTCTTCAGGAAGAATTGCATCAGACTCTTCAGTAGGCTCGTCAACAGGACGATCGATATATCCTACTCCCTCAAACTCTCCGTTGGGTTCCGACGGTTTGACTCCAGAAACAAGAACAAACCTCGCACAACAATTAAGAACCATGGGAAACAATCGAGAGGCATCGTATCAACTACAAATCTCAGCAAATCCGCCAAACAATTATCCTCGTGCCATGTATTTATACTCAATGGCATTGAGATTTGGTAATGGTGTCAAGCAGAACGATAGGCACGCAGTAAAATGGTTGTGCAAGTGTGTGATAACGTATCCCACGTATAGTCACTCGTCGGACCACTTATCAAAGATGGTAGAACGATTGAATGTTCTTTCTCCGGATGATTTGATAAAACTTATCCTTAACCAGTTGAAAACCACAGTTCAAGATGATGCCTTACACAATGGCGAAGACCCTTTCTTCGTGTACGAAAAGTTCAGAGCCCTCTCGAAACCGCAGATTTCCAAAATGTCCACGGCAACTAAAAACCAAACTGATATATTGGCCCAGGCATACCACGAGCTTGGCCAGACACTTATTAATGGATGGGGCTTGACATCCAAGGATGAAGAAAATGGCATAAAGTTGTTATCTAAAGCAGGAGCTCTTGGAAACACTAGCTCCATGATAGAGTTGGGAGAAATCTGGAATACAAAGACAAAATATCATAAAAAGGACCACAGCAAGGCTGCTGCCTGGTTACGTTCGAGTGAGATCTTTGGTGTAAGCTCGATTGGAAATAGCTGGATCTATAAAGACAAGTACATGCAACCAATAAAGAAGTCTTCAAAGACTCTTCAAGGTGAGTAGACCAAATTGCATAAACTTTAACTACGAACCGAGGAGTTAATTTTAAGGTCACCATAACTTATTAATGTCATTATCATAATTCTCATAGAATAATTAGGGTCCTAATTACATAGAACTAAACATAAATATCCCGCAAATACTGAGCGTAGCGAGGTATTTGTGAACTAGATGAGTTTCAAGTTTTACTGAATACTGAATACTGAATACTGAGACACTTCTGAGTGTATCGAGGTATTTTCAAAAGTGAATAGTGAATTAGATGAGTTTTGAATAGTGAATATTGCAGCTTTAAATACTCTGTGTGAGAACTATTCGCTTCACTCATAGTTCTTCTAGTTCAACCCGCTTTGTAAAGAATATTTGATGGTGATTCCGGGATTGTATTTGTTGAAGATTTCAATAAATTCGTCGATAATTCTGTACAAAAACCCACTGACTTCGTTCAAATTCGTATACACACCCATTGGCAAGTAGTACAACTGATTAAGTGGCTTGAGATTTCGATTATAGTTATTAAGATCGTACTCTTGCTGAACGTTTTCCATACTTAGCTCCTTTTTAGACCATGTTATGGGAAACTTCAACGGTATAACTGCGTTCAAGTAACCTGGTTTCGAATTGATAAAGTTTGAAATGATAGCCAGGTTGTTTGAGATTGTAAGCTGTTGCAACTCGATAATTTTTCCATTCAATTCTCCCTTTTCTGTATTTTTGCTAATATACAGTTGGATAACTTTGGTCAAAATAGCGTTGATACGCTTGGTCACCACCGATTTGATCTGGTAGAGTATGCATGTAAGGATCTTCATGAATTCCAACAAATTTTTCTCTTTGAGCCCGGTAGTGAATTTTTCGAGATCGTTTATGAGCGTAGTGAGGTCATTCTCCAACAATTTCCATGACCTCTCGCTTGGAAGAACTCCACTGATGATTTTTGACCGTTCATCAAAATCATAAGATACCATCCTCAAAAGTAAACCGTCAATTTGAACTATAATGTGTAAGAGTTCATCATTTCCCTTACAACTTTGAGCTTTTGATTGTGCAGTTTTCGACAAATTCAACCAATGAACTTTCTGAGACAGTAAAGAGTCTCTTGTTTCATCTCGTTGAGCCTTGGTGAGTTTGCTGATGGGAATTTCTGTAACGTTAGCCTTTTTCACGTTGTTTTGAGAGCTCTTGTTCAGTAGAATATCTTTTGTCAATTGTTGAAGTTGATCACGTTTCTTTTGTTGTTGATCTTCCAATTCTGTTGATGTCTGCTTAAGCTTTTGTCCCCGTTCTTTAGTCTCTCTTGCTTGTGCTCTTATGTCTTGCAATTTTCTTTCTTGCTCGCTTTCTCTCTGCTCGCGTTCTTTTATCTCGATATCCTTTTTGGGTCTGTCTTTAATCTCTTCGATTTCTTTCTCCTTTATCACCTTCTCTTTATCTCTAGCAGTTCTTTCTTCTTGGTCACGTATTACTTCCCTTCTGACTCTTTCTTTCTCTTTAACCTTTTCGGAATCTTTTTGGTCATCTCGTTGTCTCATATCCTTATCCTTCCTTTCTTGAGGTTCTTTTCTGTTTCGTATACCAAGACGTTCAGTTTCGTCTTTGAGGTGTGTTTCTTTCCTTAATGTAGATACCTCCTGAGCACGAGAATCCTCGTTAGTTGATATCCCCAATCCAGCTAGATTTGACGAATCTCCTTCGCTATTGACTAGTTTTACCTGGGGTGGTTTAGAGTCTTTTAAGGCTCTCTCATTAAATTTGTTCATGGTTCGTTTTGCTTGACTTCCAAATGTTATCCTTAATAAAAACCTTGGCTTATTGGTTTCATTGAGTTTATTGATCCAACGCACCTTGGACCCATTGAGTTTTTCGTTATTTGCTTGTTTCTTGTTTGTAGAACCGTTATTTGTTGTAGAATCTACCTTTTGTGGTTGCCTTGACGTACGTATGTCAAAAATTGATGGCAAAGTTGGAGATAAGAGTGATAAAGGAATATTCTCGTCTTGTTCTGAATCTGAATCGTGGACTTTTTGGTTTCGTTTCAGATTGGTTTTTGGAATTCGCTCTGAGTCTTCCTCGTTTTCTATTTCTATTCGTTTATCGTCTGATTTCGATACTTTGTCTTTGGATTTGATATCAGGTCTTGTGACAGTTTCAAGCAAACTATTGTTTCTCTCTTTACCGTTAGGCAACGTTGGAGACAAAATTGGAGGAAGGACTCCATTGTCTTGGTATGCCGCTATCAAGTCGTCCAATTTCCATGATATTCCCTTGACGTTTGATGGGTTTTTTGCAAATCCACCTGAATTTCTCGGTGACATCAATGTACTGGAGTTGGAACTCTTTCCGGATAATGTAGGAGTCGAGTTTGGAGTATTTATGTAAGGACTTGAAGATTTCGACTTTCTTTGAACAGACTTTGTTCGAGAAGTTGGCTGTGACCTTATTGGAGACGGGTCGTCTTTAAAAATTGAAGACCTCATCCTATACGAATATATTGTTTAATCCCACTTTGATAAGGAAGAACCCGTTATACTTTTCTGTTTCGATCCTAGTTTCTATACACATGTACCAAAATTACCTCTCACAATCAATATAGCCAAATATCACTATCCCCTTAATGTCGTCTCTTATATTATTATTGTAATCCACGATAATGGCCGCTGTTACCATGAATCTTTTCGATCTTCCGGAGACGAAAAGGGTCGTGCGCTGGCTCCAACATCAAAATTTGAGATCCACTACGAACTTGCTAGGGATGGCCCCCACAGGTTCTAGAGTTCTAACGTATTTAGAGGAAGTTACATAGAAATATGGAGAACACGTACAATGAGGTACAACCAAAGAAACTTGGAAAACGTACAAATGGAACAAAGAGAGAAAAGGGTAAGGTGATGGGAGGGAACCCCAGAGGAGCCGCTTCAAATGGGGAGGCGCCAGGAAATAAAGGTACTGGAGAAAATACCACGGGCGTCATTAAGTGGCCTGATAGCTTACAAAAATTCGTGATTCAAAGTTACCAGCGAGGAAATATCATGTTTAAGGACAACGAAGTCAAGCAAGTTCAACTCAGTGATCAATTACAAAAGTTAGTTGATAAGGCATTTTCTTCTAATCTTATAAATGAGAACGACTGGAATAGGCAGAAACTACCAATACTTGACAACACACCTGCAGTAGAATTGGAATGTGTACTAAGAGCACAAGCAGGACTTATTTCTGGAAGGCATCTCACCACCAAAAGAAAGAGAACAGAAAAGGAGAGTCTTCATGAGAGTCAAAGCAAACCTTCGAAAAAACCTAGCATAAAAGAAAATATTGGCCAAAAAGGAAAACTGAATAAAGAAATTGTGTCCAGAACGCAACATCAAACAGATAAGGACGTGTCTGAAGGGCCAGTCGATTACACTTTATTAACCGAAAGGCGTCTGAATGATTTCAATTCTAACGAGCGTATGAAACAAAGGTCACAGCGGTTCGAATCTCCTAAGCCTCAAAGCTCACCGAATACATCAGTCGAATCTTCAAACGTGATAGTTGGAAGATGTCAAGATCTAGAAAAGTATTATCTTAGGTTGACTTCGGCACCAGACCCTGAGAAAGTGAGGCCCCCAGAAGTATTAACAAAAAGTGTAAAATACATTCTTTCAAAGTACAATGAGAACAAGACATATTCGTACCTTATAAACCAATTCAAATCTGTCAGGCAAGATTTAACAGTCCAACATATCAAGAATGATTTCACGATATATGTTTATGAAACCAATGCCAAATTATCCATTGAAAATAACGATTTGGGAGAGTTCAACCAGTGCCAGTCCCAGTTAAAGTATCTTTACTACTTGAAGAGAAAGAACAATGACTACTTACAGAACAAATTCTATGTCTGTGAGCTTGAATTTATTGTTTATCGTATCATTTATATGATAATGACCAACAACTATAGTGAAATTTACAAGCTAAAATCGAAAATACTAACGACATACAGTACATTTAGCAAATCCGCTAACGAAACGAAGTTGTTTGAATTCATTGAAAGTTTATTCAAACTTCACCAAGACATTGTTGTTGGAGATTACTATAACTTCTTCAGACTATTGAATTCCTTCAAAGACAGGCCTGAGTTGAGTCTAGCACTCCAATTATTCAACAACTTTATTGTTCATAAAAATAGAGTAAGGGCATTGGCGACAATTTCAAAGAGTTACAGGCGTGTTCAAATTGACTTTATTATCGGAGAGCTCTACTTTGAGGATAAACAACAATTTACAACTTTCTTGGATAAGTATAAGTTGACCAGCTTCATAAATGAAAGTGAGTTCGACTGTGCAAGTGCAAGACCATTTTTAACCGAAATCATTACGAAACCAAACTTCAATAAAGTGGATATAAAGGGACAAATTTGATCAAGTATTGGGTTTATATAGGGACTTACAATTAACAAGAGCAGAGCATGATTAGAACCATTAAGGTTAGTCAGAATCATTGATTATTACTACCTTTAGAGGCTAATTCTCTCAAGACTTAGTTATTCCACTCTTCATCGACTCATAACTATGTTTGCGTCTATTAGTCAGTCATCACCACCTTCACATAATTACTCCAACGAAGGGCCAATTGCCATAATTGCAAAATTATGTTTATTAGCATCATCAGCATTGTCAATATAGAATTGAATCTTCTTGGTCAAATTTTCATCGTTTAAAATGTGAACATCATCTGTAGACTTTCCTAAATCAACAGGTCCCTTCCTTCTGCCATCCAATTCATACAAATGGCCATCTTTCCCCTTTACAAAAGTAATAAAATGTAATTCAATCTGGACATCAGGTGGGGGTGCTTCAGTTTGACCTTTTTGGCCAAAGTTCTCATCAAGTTTTATCTGAGATTCCAACTCTTCGACCAATTTTGCAACTTCATTTTCTGATAATGACTCGCCACCTTCAACAATTCGAGACTTCAAATTGGAAAGTGTCAGATTACTGATTATCAAATCGGATGGAAGGTTGGACAAGATATGTAAAAGTGCATACAATCCACAACCATTTCTGATGGTTTGTTTGAACCAGTGGACAATATTCTTGTTATATGTGGCTGAAGACTTGCTATCCTCTGATACCCGATAATCTTCGTAGCCTTTCGTAAGTGGGAATAAGAGAATGACTCCGTATATCGGATTTGGGAGGAATGCTAGCAAATCTGGGTCAGTTAATGAGTATACATCATGAAACTCAAGCACAGGACATAATCCTAATTTGAATGCTAACTCGGAGAAGATAGCTGGATTTGATTCAAGTGGAATAACTGATTTAGAGTCCATGATTTTAGAGCTAGATAGTTGACTAGTTGATAGTTGATGGGTTGATTGCTGAACAAGTTAGATAGTTGACGAGTTATTTGTAGAACTATGGATTTTGTACTTTCTATATGAGTAAATGTTCTAATTGATAATTTGAGAATCTAATTGTAATTCTTATCTGATGTCTATGTTGGATTCAGGTAAAGAAGAGCTAGTAATTTACCCCAGACGTCAAATTACAAACACAATTCAAAGATTATGTAATCATCGCCATTTTCTTATGTTATCAATTTTTGTCCAATGAGGAGAGACAAAAACATGATTACTAAACAGATGAGATAGTAACCACAGCACATCATCCACTTGATCTCTACAACGGCAGTTTCAAATTGCAAATTATAGAGTTACTACTCAAACCCGCCAACACATATCTAAATGGATTCGCGACGATTTATCTTCCTAGTGGTTCCGTTTGTTGTGGTGTATCATTTTTTTATTGTATCCTTAGCGTACTTTGAGTTAAACCATTTAACCCCACATGTCCACAAACTACCAATTGTTTACCATAAGACAGTGATCTTATCTGTACTTCTCCCTGGTCTCATCTACATTATCAAATTCATCCATCAGATTTTTACTTTAAGTAACGGGCTGGTGCCACACAAATCGAACTTCAAACATTTTTACTTCCCATTGATCGAAGAAGTATTGAAGCTTGGATTCATATGTATCGTGTCATCGTTAGGCTTGATAAGCTTTAAACAGCTAGCGGTATTCACGTTTGTATTCAATTCGATTGAGTTGGTACGCCAATTCTATGCCTTAGCGCCCATGCATTATACCCAGCGGTATGCCAAATTCCTCCAATTCTATGAGTTTTGGACGAATCAAGAGTCGTACAGGAGAAAGTATTCAATAGATGATAAGCGAAAAATCGAACGGATATTTGAAACAATAGTTGGTGGAGAAGAATTCGACTTTAAACGAGATTCATTTAGTTCATTTACCTCAGAAGAGACGTTGATCAACAATAAGAGGATTTCTATCTATGACCTACCACCAACTTTCAACATGAACAATTTTGAACCTCCAAAGAAGGTTATTTCTACACCTATGGAAATAGACAACTCACACAATTCAGTAAATACTTCAAAAAGTGTCAAAACTTTAAGCACTTTCAAATCATGCTATGATTTGGTAGACAAGTTGTATTCTGTATCACCCAAGAATACTTTTCATTTAAACACGGCTACTGCAATAGCAGCATTGGAACCAAGCTACGAGGAGACCACATACTCGGAACCAGACCTTACTTCCCCAGCGTTTACGGGTTCTTTTAAAGAATTAAATTACAAAGCCAAGAACCCAACTAAAACTGTATTGGAACCAACACACGACGATCAAGCACCTTATGATTCGTTGGAAGTTGTCGATCCTTTAGCAAGTTTATGTAATACTCCTGAAAATATTGATGAAGAAATGAATGATTCTGAACTCAGTACTTCTGGTAGAAATATGGTTGCCAGTGTGGATGCTGATAATTTATCTACGAAGTCTGGTGTTTCCACCTCAAGTACTAACTTTGGAGGTGGAGGTGGTGGTAATTTTAAATTGAAATTGCCTGATGGAACTAAATTGAAGTTTGGTGGTGGTATGGGTGGAGGATATTCTCATTCTCATTCTCGTTCTGGTAGTGAGTCTGAACAGGGAAGTTGCCAATCATCCAAATTTATTGGATTTTTGAATTTCTTCTCTTGGCTCCTCCCCACGGTATTACCAATCACTAATCAACAGCCTCCAAAACCTTCATATTCAAGAGAAGCATACCCACTATTGAAAAGAAAATTATCCACCTATACCATAAATTGTCATGGTTCATATGGATCCATAGAACAGGAAACTGGTATACAAGCTTTGGACCCCACATCAAGATTTGAAAGTTTCAAATACTTTATAAGTTATTATTTCGATTACTCCTTAGATGATAATCGAAAGTTGATTCTAATTGATCCATTATTTGAAAAATTTGGACTTTTGGTCAGCGAAGCTAATCTGTTCTTTGTTATTGCAGATTTAGTGAATTTAATAACCTGGAACGTTTTGTGCTTTTGGGTTTATGGTAATTTTGTTATAGACTTCTCCACAGATCAGTCGTCTTTTGGCTACAGTGTCTCTGCTGTTCTCGCATTTTTAATGGTTGTTTCCAAGCTCTTTAAATTGAATTATTTGCATGAACTGAACAACCATTTCAACTACAAGTTGATTATTTTGGCCGAATTTATTATCAACAGTTGTATAGCATTTGCCTTTGGGTTATCAATAGCTAAAGTCTTTGGTTGACTTTATTTTAATATATTAGCATTTCGTTTGACTCGTGTTCTGCTGGGTTTTGTTTGATTCGACTGTAGATTTTATTTGACCGTCTGATAGATTTTTTGACATTCACTAAAAGTTAATCCAATACCCAGACTATTAAACTTAGATTATAAGTGTCTATTGATTTATATTTGATTGCTCTATTTCTAAATAAATACGAATAAATTAAACTTTCCAACAATTGCTGGATATAATACAGAATAAATATATGGAAACTAAACCATTTCGTTTCTAATCATAGTTAGATCCAAATAATTTTCATTTATGTATGAAAACCCATTCACATGTAAAATATCCTTTCCACAGTCATGTTGTTGTGGTGTGAATGTCATTTCAGTGAATTCTTTATCGAAATTCTCTGCCAACACTGGATCGGTTATTATCGGAAGTATAGGAGGTAACGTTTCACTTTGTTCTATCCTCTCCAATTCTTTCCAGTCAATGTATCTGAAAAAACGATGTTTCTTGAACTTTTCAAAATCATCGTCGATATTGAACCTCTTTTCGGGGTTCGCTTGAAGTAACTTCTTTAAGAAATCTTTTGCATCCAAACTAAGATAGAATGGAAATTTCAAAGTTTTCTTACTTGATAAGATCTTTTCAATAATCTTTTTATTGTTATTTCCAGTGAATGGTGGAGACCCTGTCAATAAGTCAAAGGCAACACATCCCAAGGACCACCAATCTACAGAATAATCATAAGGCTCGCCCTTTATAACTTCGGGTGCCATGTATTGGGCAGTTCCTGTCATGGAATGGTTCTTTTCCTCGTTAGAGACTTTCGATAGTCCGAAATCAGTCAATACCAAATTTCCGTCTGCATTTAACATACAGTTTTCTGGTTTTAAGTCTCGGTAAATCACCTTCAAATTGCAATGCAAATATCTCAATGCTAGGATCATCTGTGCTATGTAGTAACTAGCACTTTTTTCACTCATAAATCTTTCTTGTGCAAGGTGATGGAATAATTCCCCTCCATCAAGATACTCTAAGATCAAATAAACTTTGTTGTTGTCCTGGAAAGCATAGTACAACTTTACAATATTTGGATGGTTAACCATCTCCAAAATTGTCTTCTCATTTAAGGTTCTTCTGTAGTTGAGTTCATGGACTTCATTGGTATTTTCGTTGATAATCAACGAGGCCTTCTTTAACTGTTTTTGGGCAAATAATTTGCCTGTAGAGATTTCTCGAACGAGAAGCACCTTTCCGTATGAGCCTTTGCCTAGAACTTTTATTGGTTCAAAATCTGATAGTTTTGGTTTGTATGAGGAATTTGGATTTCGATCTACGACTAGAGAAGAAGACACAAAGGAGTTGCTGATATCGATTTCGTAAGAAGATGCAATAGCAGAATTCCTTCTCCCTGGGTTTCTGGGAATTGGTATAGGCAACTCTGAAACCGTGTTGGCTAATTCTTCTGGTTCATAATCCTCTACTAGCCTGTAATTTAGATTTTCTTTAGCAAACGATGATTTTCTGATTTCTGCCATATCTGACCTAGAAATAGCAAACGTCGTCTTTCCTTCTACACTATCCGATATAAAAGAAGTTCTAAGTCCTTCCGCTATGTCATCCACCTCGTCATACTCGTCCATATTGAATATATCAGCCATCATGTCTGGCTCTCTGTAAGTGTTGATAAAAACGTGCGTAGTTTGCACTTTTCTATTTTAAGTTTTTGATAGGTACAAAAATAGCAGTTGTAATTCTCTAATTAAACTTCGGTGTGGGTGGAATATGTTTCTACCATTGTCAGGGCCTTGAACTTACTCGTGTAGTATGTGTTTACACGAATTGGCTAAGCAAGCGCGTGTTAGTCAAATTTTCAAGAGGGCTTTACCCGGACATCCAACAAGAATTAAAGGGTAATTGCAGCAACAATACGAGGAAGAAGTTTAGTACATAATGAGATTTGATACTTAGCTTAGTCTTCTACTATAATGTATGCACCTGGGAATATGTACCAGCTCTACAATTGAAGTGCGTTTAATAATCTTACTTGCTAGGTAGAGTTCAGACCACAAGGCACGGACCAAGACTCCACCCATCAATTTTAACCTTACCTACCAGAGGCAATAGGAATCATTGCTGAAAAATGAACATTATGCAGAAATAAGATACATACTTTAGGATATCCGTAGAAGTTGACAGTTTAACATACAAACACTTTGTTAAACTCGGAACACGTATAAACTTGTTGAACTCTTCGAATATGAAGGGCATTTTTAAAATCTTAAGCCAATGTCCAGACTCGTCTTCAGTTAGAACTTTTTATTAGGAATTCGTGAAGTGTGATGGTCATCAGGTCACGGAGGTGACGTATATTACATATAATACTTAGGATATTCAAGAATTACAAAAATCAGGCCAGCTGATTTGAAAACAGTATTCTTGGATTGAAAGTTGTCGAAGAATGTGACGGCTGAATTTGAGACTAGAATCAATCAGTCTTTACTTGGGAAATAAACCTTGGAGAGCTTAATTTTTGAATCTAAAACTCTTGACATTCAGCTTTTATAAAGAGCTTTCGCTTGGCTAACACAAAATCCAACAAGAGTTCTTCACTATTAAGATACAAGGATTTGTGTTTGGAGGTTTGAGTGACAGATTGCTTTAAAACGATGGGGTTCAAGGATTTATTTTTAAAGAATATCAACAATCTGACACTGTTCAAATTCAAATCTTGCTTCTTAGAGAGTAATTTGAAGATAATGAGGTTTGTGAGTTCATTCAAATTTTTCAACTTGTCTTTGCGAACAATTAATGCAATTGCTTCTTGTTCTGAAGCCATTGTGTAGGGTGGTTTTATAAGCAGTTCCACATATATTTTTAATTTCAAGATGTTATTGGAGGTTGATATTGGTAGCCTATCACTAGACGCAATGCTAGTCTTGTCATATTGCAATGTTGGTGTGGAAAGGTGTTTATAGTTGCTTTTTGCCTTTCTGATCGAATGCATTGATGCCGTCAGACGCTCAGCCTTAGGGTTTGTCAGTACCAAACTGTCGATGCTGAAATCATTTTCCACCTTGAATGGATTAGCTTGAACAGGAGGAAGACTGGATTTGGGGACATCCCGTAATGTGGGAAGAAGGTGGCCCTTTGTTATGAATGATTCGCTTTTTAATGATGGTGCAGATGTTTTTGGATGCTTTGTGTGTCTATATTCACTGTGTCTAACTTTTGGGGGCTTCGATTCTTCGACTGAAGACATCTTATTGGACTCGTTGATTTGTATACTTTTTGACGCCTTCAATGGTACTCCAATTTTAGAAGAACTTGGTTTCAAAGATATCACGGATGATTCTCCAAGTTTTGAAGAAGTTGTTTTGAGGGATGATCTGCGTGTTAATGTATCTTGCTCTGGTAAATATTCGTTGAGTGTATTGTTTATCGCAGACAATGGTTCAACAAGGTTTGATGTGCTTCGTTTGAAGGAGAATCTTCGCAGCAAAGTATTTGGATCCTTACCTAATGTTTTCTCAAAGGATGTATCCCTTTCCGGAAAATCATCAAGTTTTGTTGGATGCTGTTTAGAGGACGGATTGCGATGTAAGATATTGAACGCTGACCCTTGTATCACATTTCTAACTTTTGAATAAGAGGGTGAGTTGGGAATGGGGTCAAGTTGCTGATCAAATTTTGGATTCGTGTACAATAAGTGCAGTCTCCTGTCTTTCGAATGAGATAAGGTGGATGGGTTAACGAATTTTGGGACAGGTGATTCAACCTCGCTATTGTGTGGCTTACTGGTATGAATCGAATTAGGGGCTTTCTGAAAAACCTTCGTAGATGGTTTTTTTCGTAGACCAGCGCCTTAGTAATTCAAAAGAATTACTGGAAGAACTTAAAATGGCCATGGATTTGAACTTTGGGGAAGCATCTGTTGAAGAGAATTGAGCTTTGGGAGATTTGGAATATTCAAACTGTAGAGTTTGAAGCAGTTTTATTGAATCCATAGAGACGTTTTGTGTTGAGAACACGTCACATACTGGAGTTAACAAATCATCCGTAGAATTCGTATTGTGAAATGGAGGAGTCTCATAGCAACTTGTGGGACGTTTTGCAGACATTTCCTTGGGTGGTCTGATATACCCAGTATCTAGTTTCGATATAATAAAGTAATCCCTGAATAATGCTCAATCGAATTGTAATCAAAAGTAGATAAACAGTTCTTGGATGTATGGAAATCTCAAATTCAAAATATTGCAACTTCCAATTGAGCAAGTCGCATGAGGCAAGCATGAAAATAAATTGCGCATAAAAATAAGTTGAAAAAATATGGTTCTCCAAAACGGATGATAAAATTTCCGAATTCGATCTGGCTACGCTCAAATTTATGAGGTAAGGTTTGGAAAGTCCACCGATTCTACTTGAAATTGTCAGTATCTGCTGGTTGTAATTAAGCTCTAGTAGAAATATAAGCCAACCCATTTCTTAAACTTTGCAGCGAGCTTATTTGAGTTCCCGACTTGAGCTTCAAGACGGATTTAAGAGCCCTTGGTGGAACCGGTTATGAGCGCTATTGACGTGCATGGTTACTAAAATGAAACCGGTTTTAGAGAGAACCTTTGTACTGTGCACCTTATCGCCCCAAGATATTAGCAATCTTAATTTCATAGCTCTGGTTCCAGGTACCCCCAATTACATTCATTTGTAACTCCGGACAAAAAGTAACATCAGTCTTGGAGATTTAAAATAAATAGTGTTAGAACAATATGAATTCTAGAAGTAAGGCGGTTGTTCCTTTCCACTACTGAAATTCGCTACACCAACTATAAAGTATTTCAGAAAGGTAAATAAACCTAGATAATAATATTTCTGATTCTTAGGTCTGCCGCTTTCTGTAAACAAACGGCATTTTCGGAACTGTTCCTGCTCGATTTGTTTTCTGTAGAAGGATTTAAAGTGCTTGCTTCTTTTTGAAAAACGGTGCGTAGAAGTACTCAACCCAAACGTATTTTCTAAGGCCACGCCTAGCTCCCAATGGCAGGCGCAGGGTATTCTAGGACATGTAGATTTCGGAACCGGGGTTTGTAATATCCGGGAAAAACTACTAAATTCTTGTAAAAATGAAGTACGACTGCTTACAAGTCAATCGCTAAGTATACTTTTCTCACTACATCGGTCTAAGTGGATTTCTCGACGCATGCCTTGCATTATTATATTCCCTATTCTTCTTTGAGATACGTAGACGAAAACGAGTTCTCCATAAGGAGAAGTTATGCCCGCAAAATTGTATATATTATTACACCTACCACAAAAAAAAACAATAGAAAAAACGTATGAAATAGCCCAATATCAGTTGATACTAGACTTTCTGAACTGAAAATATTGGTTCTAATATGCTGCACTGTTTCCTCTAGACCTCACCAATTTCAAGTTGACTTTGTTATTCGATTTGATGTAATCTAGTAGTAATTCGTCAGTATTGATTCTCACTTCTTCATTTCTGATTTGTAACTGGTAGTGATCGATCAAATTATAATCCTTGTAGATTTTGAAGGATATTATCTTTTTTAAGTAAACAATTGAAATCAAGTTGCTCCGTCTGATTTTCAAAGCAATCATTTCATCGTCGCCATTGTCTAATGCAATTTTGATTTTGATGTAGTCTTTTTCCTGTATTGGAATTGGTTTTATATGGTACTTTTTGATAGTAACGTCTTCTATCTTGGGAGATATTGGGGTTAATGGAAATATTATTTCTTCACTTGTCCGGTCCATCATTGGTGTTCTTGGCAGGTCCAGAAATTGACGAGAAAATATTGAGCTATTATCAGAAGAATTGGTTGAGGTAGTTGAATTATGATTGAGTTTGGATTCGGCAAGTGATATTGAATCTGTTGGTTTCATTTCTTCTTCATAACCCGCTATTAACGAAGAATAGCTTGCTGAAGAATTTGAACTTGTTGATTTTGGCACCCTATAATAAGACGCCTGGCGTTGAGATCTTTTGGACAGGGTTTCAAATGCCAGTTGGGTAGGCAGGATTACGAAAGCCAGGTTCGTAGTCAGGCATGAAATAGGTGGTAATGGTTCGGTAGGAGAAAAGTAACTATGGGTATCAAATGTATTGATATCGACAGAATCTGGATGCAATTTCTCATTCGCTTCTTCCATAAGTGTAGATTCGTCCTCGGGAACTCTTATCTGGACACAGCTATTTATGAAACTAGACAACTCTGCCGATTTCTGAACCTTCTTGATAGATATTAATTCCATGGTATATCTATTCAAAGCTTCAGATTGTGCATTTAATTGTTCAACCAAATTCTTATCGATTTTTCCATTGCTGTTTGGTAACAGTGATGTCATTAATGGTTGTGGGAATCTTGGTAACGGTACATCAGGAAAGGCCGCTAATAAGGAAACATGTAACTCATAAAAGTCCTGGTAGAATTTGGCCACATAAACCTTATCAAATATTTTGTTTGAATATGTAAATTTGATTTTGTACCAAAATTTCTTATTGGAGTTAAATAAGACCTGCTTAAACTCCACTTCGAGTGGGTAGTGTTTTTCGAAATCAAATAGGTCTTCATCCTCATCGTCGTCCGCGTCTCCATTGGAGAATTTGTTTGGTAAATCAAAATCAGTTTCACCATCACTTTGATTAGTATCAAGGTCAGTAATAGCATCTTTGCGATACTCTCTTATCCACTCTATAGAAATAGGATTTATTATATCATTTACAGCAATTGAAACATAAGATGCAGGGATTAAACCAACTTGATCATACTTATCTAACATTTGAACCTTTAACCAACCATTTCCTGGCCTTTCTAAAAGTTTTAAATAATCTCTAGGTTCAATACATAATTCATTAGGATTTTCTGCAATGAAGCGATATTTTGCAGTTAAGACAATTACGGGGAGTGAACAGATGTCGTGTCGAAGATTGGTTGTTGTTGAAATAGGCACACTAATTGAAGTGTTTATAGTGGACAAACTGAAATTAACTAGAGAAGGTGAAGATAAAGGTGCTGATATCGTCAATTTTTTCAAATTCTTTCTAGTCCTATACTGCTTTGATCTCAATAAACTAGAAGACATAATAAATACTATCCTCTGAAAGTTTTAAGAAGGATACTTCTATGGATGGCCAAATGATCGGTACCGGAATCGTCATTGATTAAATAGTAACAATCAAATCCTCAAGAGCATGTATCTACTACGATGTGCTTTTTTCCATAAAGCCAAAAAAAATCAAATAATAACAAACAAAAAATACTCAATAAATAATATCTGCACTGTTTCCGTAAAACTGTGCATATCGCAAAACTGTAAAATGAAAACAACATGTTAGGTTTAAGGCTTAAAAGCTATCCGCTTTTTTAGAGAGATCTGACGTGTCTCTTAGGGATCTGGGCCCACTGTTGAATCAGCTAATGAAAATATTGAGAATATACTACAACGAGAATATAAAATATGTAAAAGTATTTCTAGAAATACAACATGAATTCTCCAAGTTCGATTTCAATAGTTATTTCGTAGTTCGTGTCAAGATTTATTAGTAAAGCGGTCATAAATGACCATAGCCCCTGGTTGGAATATGTACATCTGGAGTATGTGCTAAAACGCAGTTGGTATTTAAGTTCAATTGTGAAATATTTTTTGAATAGTAACTTTTAGTACTCTCCCTATTATTGTTTTGAACCTATTTTATTCCTAAATCGGAAGCCCTGATCATAATTGCTCCAAGCTTTATGCTTCAAGATTTGTGCTTCATGTGTCTTCCTGTATGATCCTCCATAACTGTTCTACAATGTAGATTGGATATTAACATCTATTGAATATTCAAAACAAAAAAAAATCATCCAACAATCGTCGTAGGCAACTTCTCTTTGAGGATACTGGTCGACTTGTTGGTTATACTGAAAGTGGTCAGGTGTCAAAATAAAGCTACTATAAACTGTGACATATGCCTTGTACATTCGTTGTCTTTCTTATTTCGCTAAGACTTGGAGAAGTAAACGCACCTAACCTAATCGGGTAAAAAAGCTTACTAACTTGGAACTTGTCCTTTTTTCGTAAGGAACAGCCTGTTGTTCTTTATGTATTGCGGTATTGATCTTATAATTGTGTTGTGACGTGTCTTTCGCGTTTCTCTCTAAATTGAAGTATTTTCCAAAATTTAGTTGAAATTGGAAAAATCTACGAAATTGAAAAAAAGATACAAATGCCATACAGTTTACTCACATAAGGAAACAAGTAGTATATATTTCCATAAAATGGGAGTTCATTAGAGCTTAGAGCATAGGGAATTTTAAATTACAATTCAGCATAGCGATTGCCCGAGAGTGCAAGTGGTTTCAAAGTCAAGGCATAGAAAATTCCTAACTTTACTACTTGAAGTTCTGAAAATTTCGAGATGTATGCTGTCACCACTAAATCTGGGCTTTCAACATATAAGGACTCCCTTGGCGTCTATAGGGCTCGCTTCTCGAGATTTGTAAAAAGAACTCTTAGACAAGGTCGCCTCTTGTCGCAATTTTGATTCACACACATTTGCCAGAGACCTCGGGCCTACGTCTACACAACACGGGCAAGGGATATATACAAATATTTGCACTTTTAGTCTTCTAAGATGCAAAGTATGAACCATGCACTGACGTATGTGCATAACAATCGATTTTGTTTTGGATGCTGCAGAAAGGCGCCGAACACAAAACCTTTTATGTAAATAACCAAGAAAGAGAACAGCATATGCTCCTGCAAATTACAAGGAACATCTTCTTCTATAAGAGTGAAACATGTTTGAAATAAGCTGATAGCGATCCAGTATAATAATATTTGTACAGCTGCTAAGTAGCGAGTATCCGAAATCGATATCATTTTCTCGTTCCTAAATGACTGTTTTAATTCTAGAACAATAATATATCCGTAAAAAATGCAGAAACTAGTTCCAAGACTTTACTGAGCACTATGCCGCGACCGTATACGTTTCAGAACTTATAATTTCAATGAATATTTGTGACATTATACTCGGAAAGAGTATTGCTATAGAACAATTTCGATTGCAAGAATCTACAAAAAAGTACAAGATAATAGAACATAAAAGTAAACACCCATTACGTAAAATGGGAACACCAACACCAGACACGGTCCTCGTAGCACTGATACGCGATAAGCAGTAAACGCTCACCACGGTAGATAAGTCTAGAGAAGCAGTCAGTTATGAAAATGAACAAACAGCAAAGAGTACACAGACAAAAGCACACAACAAAGAACACCACAGACATCGCGAGACTAAGAAGGTTAATACAAAGGGGGAATAAAGAACACAAGAAAAGGGCCACAAGAAACCAGAAAGTGATAGTTTCTAAGTCAACTACCTAGGAACCCACAATATAAGCCCACGATAAACTGAAATATCAGAAGACATATTAGCTCTATCTCAATCGCATGAGAGACCTTCAACCAACTTTCAAAAGAACTTTGGAATTGAACTTCAAAAAATCGACAATACTGAAATTGATCTTATCAATATTTTGATAGTCATTTAGGTTTGGAAGTTTGATGTACAAATTTCCAAAACAAACCTTTTGAGTAATCAAAACCTTGAAGTCATTAGTTGATCTAACAAGTGACTTCTTAATCTTAATGGCAATGATTTCATTATTGAAATTGATAATTTTACATTTGATATATTGATCTTTCGCCGAGGATACGCTTCTTTGAAGTAGTTGAGGATGGACTTTAGGAGAGATCCCTTGAGAAGGGGGTGAATGAATTCTTGTAGAATTTGGGGAGTTAGTAGGATAGGACTTTGGAGTGTATGGTAAATTCGGAGAATTGTAAGAGTTTGGCAACTTGGGGGAGTTATAAGAATTTGGAAAATTTGAGTTAGAAGTGTTCGGTAAATTTGGAGAATTACTGAAATTGAATGCAATGTTATTCGATTGTGCGTTATTCGAGTTATAAGGCTTATTTCTTGGACTCTTTCCTTCATCACTCTCAGTACTACTAACGGACGTATTTGGAGTGGAAACATTGGACTTATTTCTCTCTTTGTTCGATGCTGACATTGATCTGGTAATGTTATAATTAGCTGCTTGCTGGTAGTGGTTATAAATGTTCTTTGATTTTGTTCTCTTAGGTAAGTTGACCGGGATAAAAGGTATTGGTTCATCGTCATCAACCTCATCATCGGCTTCTTTAGGTTCGGCAGGAACATTTTTTGAATAGTATTCTTGAATAACATTTATAGACTCAGGCAAAATCTTTGAGTTTACCTCGTCATTTGAAATGTCTTCTTCTTTTTGGATATTAAAACCAGGCAAATCCTTATATGAAAGATCCAACCAACTGAGTAAGGTTTCAGAGAATTGGTAATTCTTATTCAAGATAAGTCTATTGATATAAATATTCAAATCGTTACATCTTTTCAACAACATCTTGATTTGATCATGGTCATGTTGGAGTTGAATTTGAAGCTGTATCTCCTGGTTCTTTTTATCATCCTCTGAAATGTCAGCTTCCCCATCTTCATTTGAATTCTGAACTGTTTGACTTGGAATTGGTTCAGGCAATTTTGGTAGTCTAAGAGTTTCATTCAAAGGTGCCAGAGACTTATTAAGCAAGGTCAATAAGTTGATGTGTAAATTGTAAAAGTCTTGATAGTATCTGCAAATGTACGATTTCGTGTTGTCTGAGTATAAAATATCAAGTCTATACCAATATCTCTGTTTGTATAGTAAAAAGTTTGAGATTGATACCGATATAGGATATGGTTTATTATTGATAGTCAAAGGAGCATCTTTGGATTCCCCTTTCAAATGCAAATTTAAATACGAAGATTCATCTACCCAAGTGTCATTTTCACTAGACTTTGAAGTATTAGTTTGAAGCCATGCTAGAGTTATTGGGTTTTTCACGTCATTGATAGCTATATCCACATAAAATGCAGGGATAAGTCCAGGGTCTTTAATCTTGTCAATAAATTTAACTAATAGCCATCCATTGCCTGGTCTATCTAAAAGCTTAAGAATATCCCCCTTTTTAATTGACAATTCATTCTTACCTTCTGCTTCAAAGTCAAACTTGACAACAACGATGATATTTGATTTTAATGAGGATGAAGCCCAATCTTTTGGGGTCGGTTTAGAAATAGTTAGTTTACGTGTAGTAGTGATTGTAGTTTGAGGACCAACATCGCTTTTCATTTTATGATAAGGGTCAATAAGGAGAAGAAGTTGTGGGAAATATAAAAAGAAGCTACAATAAATTTTAGCCGCGTCCATCAGATTTGGCAGCCTCGTGTATTTCATCACACTGCAGCGATACCTTCCACATTCACAAAATTGAACCTGTTAAGTTAAGATCTTTTTACAATCTAATAGTTAGTACCAATTCAACAATCTTATACTCCCCCCTTTGACTTGTTGACTATACTACGTCGTTGACTACTAGTCTATATGACTTAAGATCGTGAGATTGTAAAATTGCGGAATTATAAACGCGTATTGAAACTTACGATCTGGGCACCGATTCCGCGACGGAGTGTATGATAATTGAATGTAACGATATGAAATCTCATGAGCTGTAACAAGTGTGTCGCTCTGATATGTCGCTATAATAACTACTTGACGCAGGTTTTGTTTAGTTTATTGTCATATAAACATCAAATTAAGAATTGTCCATAAACTGCCGGGAGCTTGAACAATCATTGAGAAAATACAGATTGTAGCGAAGTAGTAGTGTTTTTTTACAAATGAATAATATTGGAGGTTTTTAGATTATAATGAGTTGACTAATATTGTAACATCTAGTAACTCAAGATAAAGAAAAGCATGACTTAAGCCACATCTTTGGATACTGATGAAAATAAACATTTACGGTGCTATGCACAATTAGGTTCCATGCATGAGGCACTAGCGTATACTTACACCACTGGGCAGTTGTTTCAAATCTGTTACGACTTTAGGTTTTCCTTGTTTCTGGCTTGTTTCAAGGTTTGGGCAACCCATTCTTACGCGTTTAGAGTTAAACTGGTATTCAATACTTTGAGCCACACTCTAGGCAGAAGAGAAACCACGTTTGTAAGTGAGTTTTTTTCCCCGTTTGACCACCATTTCATGCCTTTGGCTGTGTGTTTACATTGACTAATTTATGGCGAACTTAAGAATTGCATGAGATATACATCGGTTATAATCTCTCACCACTCAGAAGTCCCTTTGGTTATTTTCATTCTACTTGGCTCAATCTACTAACTTTTGAAGTATTACTCTTTAATCAGAGCTTAGATATGTATCCATCACGCGAACCAAATATTAACTTTCACCTCCAAAGGAAGTGATTAAATCTGGATTATATAATGATGGTTCTTTAAATGCTTTATCTCCTTCCGGCCATTTTTGCTTGACTAAATGGATGAGTTATTAGGTTTGCTGGTATTACCGGAAGTGTTATATGTATAAAGAAAAAGAATCATAAACTGCCCATCGAAAAATTTCATTCTCATTTTTATACAGTAATTTTTTGGAGTTTAGGGCTACAATTTTAGACCGGACACGACTAATGATACTAACTATATGTAACAAATAGTAATAATAGAACAACGAGAGCTTATCTCTACAGTCTATCGTATACAAAAAAATTATACCTACTAGCAATTGCTTAAAGTGAGCCATACCTCCATACAAGAGAAGTAGAATGAGATCTTATGAATTAATACGAGCCTTTAATAGTGGAGATTTGCACAATGCGACGAATTGAGAACCCCAATAGGGTACATAACGTTCAAGAAATGATTTTAAAAAATGCCCACACTTGAATCATCGTGCCACCGTTATCGAATGTTAAAACCTTCAATATTTTCCAATTTTAATCTGAAATTGCCTCCATACGACTCTATCAAACGGTTTAAACTCGCTTGATTCTCCTTTCGCATTGAGTTCTCTCGCTAATACAAGCAACTTCCAATGCTCTTATACTTCCACTATTTCCAGCATTCACGTTACGTTTCTATGTAGTTAAAATAGCTCCTATTACGGATAAGAAAATTGCGCGAATTTAATTACACGTGACTACAATGCAAACGAGACAATCCAAATGTTTTAGATAATATTTCAGATTATATATTTTTTAGTTGCCGGAACACAAGTTCACTCAACAAGCAGTAGATCGCCAACAACTCTATCATACAATCTATTAATACACCGATTACAATTATATTCAGATGTCTCATTACATTTAGTTCAAGAAATTAATCTAAATAGTAAAGGGAAATTGGTTGAATTGAGAAAAGTAGGAAAGTAAGGTGTTTGGAGAAATGCCGAATAAGAAACAAACAAAATTGTAATCAAACTTTTAGAATAAGTGGACTTTGTACTGTATGAATGGGACGCATTCACACTACAACTCCGTTCGTTCTGATCCAAAGGTGGCTCACGAAATTAGATTTTGCGATTCTCTCCTCACAATCACGTGGAGGACCAGCCTTCTACAACGTATGGCATATGTTCGACAGGTAAGTCGCGTATATTATTCTCTACCCTGACGCAAACAATTAAACAAACTGATTTTTATAGGTGGAGATTGAAATATTCGGCCGAACTGATGTAGTGGTATTTAACGAGCATTGTGTACTCCTAACCGTTACATTTGGACATACGGAAGAAGTAGAAAGTGAATACTATAACTAAGTCGGGTACCACCGAACTTGGTACCTAATTGGTTCCTGAATGCGCTTGAAAGGATATATTCTCAATTGATCCACACTTGGGCAGTCTCGAGGGGTGCACCTTATGCTCGTAAAATTATCAGTAACTCAGACTGTTTAAGTTGAGTTGTACATAATAATCATTAGCAAAAACGTTTATTTCTAGGCACCTTCATCGACTCGACAAGATTTACTTAATTTAGATAAAATGTCGGCTAAAATTGCCGCACACCCAAGCGAATCCGTTTCCTTTCCGCAAACAATATAACTGACGATAAGCTTGAAAATTATCTACATTGCTAGGGTTAGTTACGTGAGTAATATGTACATTCAACATAATTTGGGAACAAGAAATGACGGTCTTACGAATCAATTTGATCGAATTCGATTATGCCGTACTGCTCCACCTCAACTTTGCAACTTGGAAAATTATCGTAACCAAAGGTATCTGTATTCGTAATTGGTAATGTATTGCGCATGGTTTTGCGGTTTGGTTCACTTCGACCATGGTTCAATTTCGGATTATTGCAACGAGGAAAAATTGCATACAGTGGTTGTGGTATTCCTTGTGGGCTGTTGTTGGTGGCATAAATTTTCAATCAATCTCGAACCATTCTTAGCAGAACGTAAATTATTTGTGATCTCCGCCAAAAAGGGGCAACCGTTTCGTCAATTGCGAAATCATATTTTCTATCAGCCCTGAAAAATGCCGTAACAGTTATCTCAAATTGATTCCCGTTGTTTTTTTGATATCGACCAATTAATGAATTTCGGATTTACTAGTTTGTGGAATTGTACCTTAGCTTTGTTGTGGTCCGATGCTTTACAAATGTCCCGAGTGGGGTGACAATGTAATTTTACATTCCACAACAGTCTATCAATTTTTGGTCTCAATTTTCAAGTTGTGGTAAATCCTTGTACCAAGTTAAACAATTTACTCTTCACTCATATTAGAAACAACTACAAGGTATTATTAATACTCTAATATTATCGAATCATGCATTCATTTGCCCCGTTTCAAGCACTTCGAGAAGTTTCGTAAATGCTATTCGAAAAATAAATTTGAGTAACTGTTAGAGCAATTTTGTCATTGATAATTCTATAATAATTATAGAGAAACGATTTACCCGCTTCTTATATTAACAACAGTCTTGTGTCATTCCCTAATTCAAATCATTATGGTGGATAATTTCCCTATCAGAAGTTTATTTTTAATTGCTTCGAGGAAAAATATAATTATAATACCTTTGTGCAGTACCCAGTATTTTTTATGCACCACACGCAGTTTGGGATTTTCCATATAATTCAATTTTTGTTCAAAGTCATACTAATTACATACATAGGGTTTTTGATATTTGAATTGATCCAATATTGCTTTGTACATGTATTTTTTATTTTTTTGGCACAATTACGTTGCCCATTCTCCAATACTTCCATTTGTAGTCAATGTTCTTTAGAATATTTTCAATTCTCAGCTTCTCTTTTATTTATATATTCTTTGATTCCCCTTTTTTTAAACATTGGCAGATATTGGAATATATATTGATATTCAAATATATATTCAACTAGGAGTTTGGTCCTTGACTATTTTGGTCTCCACTCCAAAGTGATAAGGGTAAAAGATAAGTCTAGACGTTCAATCCCACACTAGCTCCATTGTCAATACTACCGATCGGATAACTATCATTTTGTCCTTTATTTCATCCTTGCTCGATTCTTCCTGCCATTGAGCTTTATCGCTTAACTACCCCAAAGGTTTGTCAGATCTCAACTTTACCAAATCTTACTAGAAATTAAATATTTAATTTCAGTGACGATACTTCCAAACGTTAAAGAGTTCAATCGATTGGATACAACAAATTCATTAGAGAACTTGTTACTTCTGTTTTTTCCAAGATATTTCTCTAATTACTCACTCCATTAGACATAGTCTCATAGCTCATAATTAGAAATCTCAGCCTTTTTCTTGGTTTAATTTTTAGACGAGCAAGTTTCTGGCAGTTTTTCACAGCCAAAATTCTTAAAAAGTAAAACCACCTAAGAGTATTTGAGTTCATCGATTGTTACATTAGTCATTGGTAAGTTAAATCCATCGAGGAGAATTTTATCTAGGCACTTTAGATTCAGGTAGCTTGCTTCATTTGAGTCGTTTAACTCCAATTAGTATTTTACTTGGACTTGTCTAGGCCTAACTTTCATCTAGATTCTTTAACTTGTAGTTACTATCATTCAACACACACTATCCAACTGGGTCTTCAAATCCAATTGGAACTCATCACATTTCATCATTTTATAATCTCACTAATCCATACGGATATACTTGTCACTCCTTTACACTTCATTTCTTTACACTCAAACCCTTCTTGCATACCTTAACTAATGGGAAATTCAACAGTTAACTCACCAAACTCAACTTTTGAGAATGAGGATACAATTAAGCTCAACAGTTCAATCATATCATCGTTAAGCAATTCAAATGGTAATAATTTCAATTTTGGAGATCAAATTTATCAGTTTGAAAATGTTAATACACCATTCAACCCATTGCCACCACCACCAATATCAATAAATACATCATATAATTACAAGTCGACTTCAACACCTTCTTCGAATCATATTTCAACTTTCACGAATCCAGATGCGTTCCAACAAAACGAGTTTAGTTTGCCAAATCTGTCTCATTATTCAGTATTTTCTAATCAGAACGCAATGAATTCGGCGAATTCCTTACATAACGAAGGACACCAAGGTCAAATTTTTAAACTAAACATAGATTCAACTTCGGATATTTTAAACGATTACTCAGTTTCACATAGTCAAAATTCTGATTTAATGTATAATATTACAGAATTCGAGCTTGGAAATTCTTTAGAATCTATACCAGATTCCAATACTCAAGGTTTGGGGTTAACCCACCCCGATCCAAATCATTTCTCTTTTTCAGATTCCAGTCATCATATTTCCCAAATCTCTCAACCTTCTCATCATCACCTTAATAACTCTCTAAATTTTCATCCTTCCGAACCACACTTCAATGATTCAGTTTCATTACATAATATATCAACCCATGATGTTATACAATATCCATACACTCCCACAATTAGTGATATTTATACTCCGACTTTATCTGAAACATCTAGTTTTACTCCAAACACGTCCTTCAACAACATCACCAACAACACAACATTTTTAAGTGAAGATTATAATATTCGAGCTCCAATGCCAATTCTGATAAAATCTCACTCATTTGCAAACATAACCCCTACCTCAAATAGAATTTTAAAGAAGCCATCAATGTCAAGACTAAACTCTTCTTTGAACAAGAAGAACTCCTTAATAACAGCACAAGTTCATTCATCAAACAATACCCCTTTGGGTGAGTCCTCACCTCAATTGTCTGGGGTCTCACCTCTTTGTTATAAGTATAAGGACTTAGATATTTATAATCAACCGTCACCAATTGGTACAAGATCTTTCTCAAATTGTTCAACTTCATCTTCAACTTCAATAACAACGCCAAACAAAAACTTGATGCCACCATTGAATACATTTCGTCATAATTCAGATTCGTCTTCCTGTTCTTCGTATTACTCTGAAACTCCAAAAAGAAAAAATTATCAAAAGTCAGGAAAAACATATCCTACAAATTATTCAACTGTTCCCGAAATATCTACGAAGAAAGCTTCAAGAAAAACAACCAAAATCACAACAGCTGTTGATGACGAAAGTGACAAAGAAACTTCATCCTATTCAAAGCAAATGAAGCATACCAGAAGAAGATTGCTTCCAAGATCAAAAAATGGTTGCTGGATTTGCCGCATAAAACACTTGAAGTGCGACGAAGCAAGACCCGTCTGTACAAGTTGCTCAAAATTCGGAATAGAATGCGATTACTCACCTGTTAAGCCTGGTTATGTTTTGGATAAGAATTTGAGAAAGGAGAAGTTAATTGATATTTCAATTCTTCGGAAACAAAAGCCTATCTCAAAAATCCAACCAGGACACAAACAGAACAATGGGCAAGGACCCCAACAACAGCTTGTTGAATCACAGAATGATTATGCCAACCTCCACACCTAAGAATTTTAGGCGAGGTGCAGCATAGTACAAAATCGATGTATTGTGACGTAAGAATTGGTATGATATTCATTTATGTTGGAGAATGAAATTCATTTTGAAATTTCATTTACGATTTAAATTATACTCTTGAACTTATTCTAAAACAAGTAAAGACATAATACGTTATCCGATCCTATGAAACCTTCATGTCAATTTCTAACGATGATGATCATCTTTCATTTAAGTATGCCCTTTTGACTGGTTTTTCTGAGAATGTCGCTTGCAACATAAAAAGTCGTGGCTGCAAAAAATATGTTTCAGATAAAATGTCGTCGATATTTGTCATACTCCTTTTTCTCCCTTGCTATATTATTACAACATTATACCCATTTAAATAAGTAATATGGGTTAGTAATTTGGCAATTTCTCTTAACTTCTTTTTACCTTCTTTTGTGTCAAAATTTTCTCTTTTTCCTTCGTATTGGAGCGCCACTATCTAATACCGATCTCTAACGTAAATATGACTTTTCATCAAAAAACAGACTCAGTAGAGCTCAAAATATATAAATATGGTATCATCATAATATTGTTTAGTAGCTTTGTGTAAATGATAATTGAATAAGTACTTTAATTATTTCTTTGATTCATTTGTGTGGGCATTGGCTCTCTTTTATAACCTTTAACCGAAATGAATTCTATCCAAATTCGGAAACCGAAAATATCGCAACGAGTTATTTAGTCACTTAATTTCACATTTTTGAAGAAAAACAATTGATTTGCAAAAACTCCCGTTCGTTTAAGATTAGGGGAAGCTAAAGAGTACATTACTTGTCTTCGTCGTCTTGGGGAATGGAGATTCTGAGGCTAAATTTTTATGCACATTTATACGAGCCTATACACATATGTTTCGATTTTGAGTCAAAAGAGAGATTGGGAGTCCCCAATAGTCATTTGGTACAGCCGCTTTATTGTTGTACTTACATTCGTTGATGATAAAATTACGGGTTTATAAAATATTGCTAATACTTGCCCTGCAGTTGAGACGGGATTCTGAAAAACCCAATAGGAATAGCGATCCGTCAATTCCAGAATGATTTTTTTATTATTTTTTAAAACTAACAGATAGCTCACTAAAGCCCATGAAGGAGTATCGTTAGATCACGTGTATATCTCGCAGTGAGCCTCATTCTTACAAATAACGAGGAAGAAGCTTAGATATCAATTTTGTCGTCTAACGTGTACTTAATCTCCGAGAATGTCGGGCGATTACGCTCCGTCGTTTCTAATGTCTAATATAGCCACACGAAGCTTCAATCTTGTTGTCTCATGGGCCAATAATTCCCCATGAATGAAAATGGAGGTCGAAACAGTTCATGAAAATGTTTCGTCCCAGTTTTATGAAGAAAATAGTTTTTCGTCTATATTTTTAAAGTTACGAAGACCCAGAATACTCCATTAAAAATCTTACATGTTCTATTTTAAGTAAATACATCGATTTCAAGCGCATATAGGTATCGAGGAGGCCATAATGAAAAGAATTGCCGAGATCCGAAAGGATTGCTTTTGTCTCTCATTTGATACGAATGGAAGTTATCCAAACAAAATCGCTAACCCAGTTCATTACACCCCGTAAATTCGTTTCAGTATCATGGATAGAAAGGTCCAGTCTATTCCCATTCGCTAACTGTAATCCTTTTACTAATAATAATTTCATGTTCGGTCAGGGAGAGCATACTGGTATCACCATCTTCTAAATCATAATTGTTAAGTCCCAGTTTGTATTCAACCATCGATATCAAATCTCCGTCAAAACCGACCCAAGGCCCATGCAAAGGATCCACCAAATACGGATATGTATAATCGGAGAATTGCTCCCTCTCCTCGTCTAATGTTGACCTTCGTCTCCGAAGTCTTCCAGCAGTGTAAGTATCGTATGTGTCAGCATTCAATAAAAATGACGATTGATCCAAAAACGGCGAATCCTCTTCATCGTCAATGTGCACATCATTGGTATCCATGTCCACACGGTCTTCTTGCTCTTCCGAAATCAGCAGTCTATCATCATCAAATTCTTTATCAAAATCGTGTGGATTTTGAATAGCTCGTAAAGCAATGAAACTGCTCAATGGTAAATAATATCTCTCAAAGTTCCAAAATATGTAAAATGTGATGAATACCAAAGGAGAGCACAATGCAGCTAATAATAGAGCACTTTCCAATGCTAAAGTTCCACACATAAATAATTGAAAAATAATCAACCCCAACACAACTCTGCGAAAGATCATTGGCCACACCTTTCCTGTGGAATGGGGAGGGTGAACAAAATTATAGACTAATTGATACTTGTAAACAAAAAATCCAAGAATGAAATAGACCAAACCACTTGTAACAATCTTTGTAGAGACAACTGAGTAAATCAAAATGATGATGAATATCAAAATATGTTGAGGTAAGTGAATTCCAAAATCAAAGATTTGAGGTGTGAAATAATAAGAACGATAATCTCTTGGAGTTTTCAAAAACATTGACTTTAGTAAGAAAAGCTTTCCAAGGATATTTAAAACGACAAAATCACTTATTTGTAACAACTTGACTGGGAACATAGCCAATCCCTGTAAGAGAATAAGATCGACATAGAACAAAGATAACTTTTTCAAAGACCTGGCCAATTGATACGCAATCTTCGTAGTATCACTTATATATGAAATATAATCCCAAAATGTTCCTGTAATCATAAAAACCAAAAACAAGTTAAAGAAGATAAAGAAAAAATTCTTCAGCAAAGTAGATAATTCAATATCACTATTTGAAGAATAACCTTGATTCTTGGACAAGTACTTGTAAAAGTAAGGAAACAGTAAGTTCAACAAGGAAAACAATAATGGAGGCAAGATACCGGTAACAAAAGTCGTCAACCATTTCGATTTACTAATGAATTCACCTAAAGCTGGCCAAAACTTAGAAATGGTCTTCAAGTCCAACAACGTTGTCAACGGAGTGACCAAGAATGTGATGAATGCATAACTCAAGACTATTATGAAGGTTATGATGTAAGATTTGAAGAGTTTTTGATAATAAGTCAACTTGAAATTTTCCCACTTTATATCTTTTGGAGCAGGTGCAAGATTGACAATTAATTTGTAAACTCTTGGATCCAAAACGGTCTGTGCAGCCATTTGAGCAGATGCAACCGAATCCATAGTTATAAAGGCACTCGAAACTTGTTTGAATTCAGGATTTTCAACAGTATTGATAGTTGATTGGGAATCAAATCTATTTTGAATATTCTTTATCTTATTATTTGCTTCAAGTAAATCTTTAGATAGATCGAGAATCCTCTTTTGTCGTTGCTTATACTTTGAAGGGGTTTTCAAAGCAACGTTTGAATCATCTAGTATTGGGAGGACTGACGGAGGCTTACCTTGATTGAAAATATCGATATCCATTTGAAAATGTGCAGCATACAAATCTTCCAACTGATCTATTATTTTGTTACGAGAAGCAAACAATTTTTCAAGCGGAGTCCAGTCATAGATCAATTTCACATCCATAACCTTACCGATTCCTAAACTTTCAATAAAACGTTTCAAAGCAAAGGGATCATTCTTTTTTAACAACTTCTTGGGAATACCATCAAGACGAATAGTTCTGTCAGTAATTGAATTTTGTGATGCTAAATATTTCTGTCTTGTTTTCAACACTTCATTGGTGAACTGAAATAAGGTAATGTAGATGATTATTGAGAATAAGTATGTAAAAATTGGGTAGACCCAGAAGTAATTTGGGAAATCGTCACTGAAATCTGGTGGTGGAGGTTTGGGCGATTCATTATACTGATAGAATGACTGAATAACTGACCAAGTTATGCTATCTTTGTCATAATTTCCTGTAAAATAGTATCGTATTGGACTTAAGATAAAAATTGCCATTACTGCCAACAAAAAGAAGATTTTGATCCCCATTTTGAAGAAGGCTAGAAAGACATAAGCATCTAGACCCGAATATTTCAATACCTCTTCGTCTGTTATAGAATAGATGACTGATATCCATCCAAAAAGGTTATTTGGCAATGGCTTCAACATCTGTGCCGAGCTTCTTCTTAAAGTTCGAACTGCATAAATGTGTGGCCATCTATATCTTAAGATACAAAATAATAGAAATGAAAGTATACCAGTAACCAAACATATCACTAATTGAGTTTTGAATACTCGTTGTTGCCCTCTCATGGCTATTGGATCCGTTTCCGGATCTTGAAGAAAAAAAGGTAGAGGCATCGTAGAACTACCAAAGATGATTCAAAGGAGATGTATGTGGAAGCAACGTAAATCTAAGCTTATCAACCAAACGATGAATCCCTATGGTGGAGACTGTTCTAAATTGGTAGACTACTCTAGAAGTTCTCGAAAATGATCACTAGAAGCTTAAAGGTCTCGTACTTTAAAGTTGTGAGTCGTCGGGACTTAATATGAAAACTTGAATGATAATTAGTTATTATAAATATGATATTCAATTGGAGAGATTTGTATCTTTTGTGATTTGTGATCTGTGACTTCGTTTAATTTGTATACCACAACAAAACCACGCGCGCAAAAATGCTAACTCTTACAAGGTGACAATAATATGTCAGCATTCTTCCAAATGGGGAAGTCTAGGCATGAGGTTCTTATAATAAACCCACCTCTATGGTGTACTAAAGAAATTGGCGAATAAATGATAAACATCCCTAACAAATTAGTGACATTTCTCTATGTTGTTTGATTTTAAGAAATTCACGTGATCCAAATTCACTGCGATAGTTGAAAATATCGTCGAAAAAATTTGGACTACTCATGATTCAAAAAGTTGTTGATACCATATTGATTTCAGCAAGTCATTAGTGGTACTACTCTTATATTGAGCCTACGATAGGATTTCTCTTTGTTTTCTGTTCCATAAAAGTGTTTGAAAAATCATAAACACGAACAGAGAAAGACTGCCGAAGAAACATAGGAATATGTGTGACATCTATGTGGTTGTTCATATAGCCACTACATGTGATGAATCGACTACGTATGTGACCAAAGATTCAACCGAATTAATAGAATTCACATGGTCTGTTGTTGATGCCACAACTCTTGCCCAACTCCACCAAGAAACAGTTTTTGCCCGTCCTGTAAATACTCCTATCACACCTTACTGTTCACAACTTCATCGAATCTCTTGGGAACATGTTAGAAATGCTGGATCATTTAAGGATGCTATCACAAAGTTTGATAATTACATACAACAAAACGTCATACAAGAGAATAAGGAATTCTCTTTGGTTACTTTTGACTTAAGAAAATTGCGAGTCCAGTTACCCAGGGAAGCAAGAGATAAATCAGTCGTCTTGCCTCCATACTTACAACATCCTAGAGTCTTTGATTTACTGACGGAATACTCGAAGTGGCAAACCACTCATCCTGAATCTTTATCTTATTCCGCATCGTCATTGTCCAATATCATCACTGCTTTAGAGGTTGAAGTTGACAATATTGATGATGTTGTAATGTGTGATACTTCATCAACGTCAACTCCCTCTTCCACTCCACCTCCTGGGTCTACCTCATCTTCCAGCAAAGTAGAAGGTACGATTATAGGTATCGAAACGGAAACGAAGGCATTGGCTACTGTTGATGTGTTTTCCAATCTATTGATTCAATTGGTGAAAAAATCGATACCTTTAGATGAACATGCAACAGTTTTGACTAAACCATATGATGCTGCCCAGGATACCAGAGTTTTTTTGGCTGAAAGATCAAAAATTTTATATCTTTCAAATTTGCCTAGTGATACTACCCAGTCTGAGTTAGAATCGTGGTTCACTCAGTATGGCGGTAGACCTGTTGCTTTTTGGACATTGAAAAACACTAGTAATGGTGAGATCAAAAACGGTGTCTCTGTTAATAACAATAAGCCTAAAAGTAACACTGGTTTTGCCGTGTTTGCAACTCATGAAGAAGCTTCTGAAGCTCTATCAATGAATGGACGAGTCTTGAACGATAGTGCCGTGGAAGTTCAAGCATCATCTACTACAGTGTTGGATAAGGCAAATGATTTATTGACTCCGTTCCCTCCATCAAAGAATAGACCAAGACCAGGAGATTGGACTTGTCCTTCTTGTGGGTTTTCCAATTTCCAAAGGAGAACACATTGTTTTAGATGCTCTTTCCCAGTGTCAAGTGCTGCTGCTATCCAAGAGTCAATGTACTCATCAAACAACAATTCGTTGGGAAATCGCAGAAACAACACTAACAATACAAACAACTCTGGCTCTTCAACAAATAATAACAGCAGTAACAGTTACAACAATTCAAACGCTTCAAACCTGATACACTCAAATAATAATAATGGCCAATCCAATGATAAGATATCTTTGAATTCAACAGTGGTCAATGCAGCAGCGATTTTGAATAACCATAATATCAACTCGAATCCTTACCATGATAATAACCAACAACAATCTGCACCCAATTATCATTCTCAAGGTTCTCATTCCAACAATCAAATGTACCACTCCGGTAGTAACAATAATAACATCAACAATCTTAATGTTCACTCTAACACCCATAATAATCACAATTCACGCTCTCATTTTGGAAACAATGTTCCCTTCAGAGCCGGCGATTGGAAATGTGACATGTGCATCTATCATAATTTTGCTAAAAACTTGTATTGTTTGAAATGTGGTGCAGCTAAGCCAGCTATGTCCAACAATAACCATCAAAACAACGCCATACACTCTGTCAATTCAACAGCAGCAGCAATAGCAGCAGCGACAGCCAGTGGACAACCTTTGAACTTGAGTAATGGATTCATGAACTTGCAGCAACCACAACCACATCATGCCTATGGATCGTCTAATAATCAATCACGTCAGAACTCGGTCGGCTCAGGCAACAGTCATTATTCGAACCAAAACAATAATAACCAAGGTTCAAAAGGCCATCAGTATCATTACAACAATTCGAGTTTACGGGGTAGTGGAAATGGAACCCCACAACCTCAATCAATGCCACAGCAGTTGATGGTGATCCAACAACAACAGCACCAAATTCAACAATCTCAACAGCAACATAAGTATTCTCTTTCCGCAACCAATTCTCCTGGGGTATATTCGAACTACAATAATCAACAACCAATGAATTCTGGTTACTATAACAAGAATTCGATTTCTCATTCAGGTCAGGGTTCCTCCAACAATGACCCAAATAAAGGTGTGAATTCATCCTTCAATATGCTCTCCAATCAAATAAACTCACTAAGCTTGAATAATTGAGCTTAACGTATTTCACGGTGAGTGGAAAGAGTCATAAGACCTAAGAGTACCCATAAAACGGGCTCCCACATAACCTTAATAGAAGGTCACAAAATCCATTTAAATTCATGTTTTCAATTGTATGTGTTATCCTCTCCTTAATTTCCTTGCTTGTCTTTGTCAGTTTCCATTTGTGTATAATATAGAATGATAGTTTGGATTTGGGGCTTTTTCATTTTGTTCATTTGTTCATTTTGCTTGACTAAGGTGTCTTTGACCTTCTGTCGTGACTCCTTGTTTGAATTTCTTCACCTCAATTGTTGCCATACGTGAGTCGAGATTCTCCTTTGTTTCAGGCATCGTTTCTAACAACCTTTTTTTCCTATTTATTTGTGTTGGCCATGGTTCATTTGTTTGTACATATTTGATAAAATTTGTTATGAGTTTAATAAGTGTTATTTTCTGTAAGGAAACATCTTAGAAGTAACGGGATAGTAATGTAGTTAGAAATTGGTTAAAGTTCTGGTCGCTACTTATATCTCAGTTTACGTATTCAATGATGGCATTATATCTAACGTGACAGAATTCCTGTTGATTTCCTGTTGATTCCTGATGTTTTTCTGTTAGTTTTGTTTTCTTCTATTCTATACGTGTAACGCCTTTACTCGTATGATTCTAGTGAACAGCCTTGATAGTTATCTGATATTTCCTCACCTTATATATGTCTGATTTTAATAGTTTGGCAACCTTTTTGCAACTCACTACCTGCAGGACCACGAATTTCTATGAACACGTAAAACAAAAACAACACCGAATATTCAAGAACTAAACACTATCAACTCATCACAAAATGGCTACTGACAAATATTCAGTAATCTTACCTACATATAACGAGAGAAAGAACTTACCAATCTTAGTCTACTTGTTAGCTAAAACTTTCAAAGAGCATAAAATAGACTGGGAAGTGATTATTGTTGACGATAACTCACCAGATGGAACCCAAGAGATTGCAAAGAAATTAATTGATGTGTTTGGTGCCGAACATATCTTGTTGAAGCCAAGAGCAGGTAAGTTGGGATTGGGAACTGCCTATGTTCACGGTTTACAATTTGTTACTGGTAACTTTGTGATTATCATGGATGCCGATTTTTCACACCATCCAGAGGCTATTCCAGAGTTGATTGCCAAACAAAGGAGTGAAGATTTTGATATTGTTACTGGCACTAGATATGCTGGTAATGGAGGTGTCTATGGATGGGATTTAAAGAGAAAGTTGGTCTCCAGAGGTGCCAACTTTTTAGCTGCAACTACCTTAAGACCAAACGTTTCTGACTTGACTGGTTCCTTCAGATTATATAAGAAACCAGCATTGGCTAAGATTATTGAAGTCACAAAATCAAAGGGATATGTATTCCAAATGGAAATGATGGTCAGAGCAAGATCTTTAGGATTAAAGATTGGTGAAGTCCCTATCAATTTCGTTGACAGATTGTACGGTGAATCAAAATTAGGTGGTGACGAAATCGTTGGATACTTGAAGGGTGTTTGGACTTTGTTTACAAATGTCTAAAAATGTAGAGAAGACTTTAATTTATATGTTTTTAATATTATTCTATCAAGGAGATTGAAGATGTGGAGAAGTTCATGAACAAGCTAAGGAGTGTGCTGTACCATAAGTAGCAGCAGTTAGTGATTTACGTCATACAAATGCAGCAGTAGCCAATTTAACCCATACAAACTAAAAGCATGACTATTCAAGAAAACCGTAGCATAATCAACAAGAGTCAATTTGAAAGTAGTCACAATGTAAAGGTCAAGATTCTTTCAGAGTTTTTCAAGAAGTCTTTCAAGAGTTTTACAATATAGAATAGCTCTACTTAACCATTACCACGCGTTTGATGCTTTAGTAAGAGGACATACTACTAACGACAACATTTTCAAGGTTCACTATTAATTAACCGAACATCACCATTTATCCACATTGACAAGTTACAGCAATCCAGCTAGAAGTTAGATTTCCATATACTATATCAGTAATAGGGAAGTGAACGTAGACGAACGAGTAATAATACAAGATAAATAGCTGTTTCAGTGGCTCTCACTCTCGTTAGCTATTTCAGTAGTTCTCATTCCGCTCTCGAGCTCACTCACTTGTTCATGAACTCGAGCGCGATTTCGAATATTTCATTATTCAAATTTCAATATTCTAATTCTCACTATTTATCTCCATCCACCATGGGTAAGGATACTTATTTGAAGAAGATCTTGGGTGAAGAACGGTTCCAACGAATCAAAGCCACCAAAATTTTAATGGTCGGAGCAGGCGGAATCGGCTGTGAATTATTAAAGGATTTGGTACTTACAGGATATGGAGAAATCCATATTGTGGATTTGGATACCATCACGTTATCAAACTTGAACAGACAATTTCTATTCCGTCATAATGATATTGATAAATCAAAGGCATTGACGGTCGCTAAGGCTGTGGAATCGTTCAACTATTTCCAGTCGAAGTTGGTTCCACACCATGGAAATATCATGGACACCAAGCAGTTTCCAATATCATGGTGGGACCAGTTTAGTTTCATTTTCAATGCCTTGGATAACTTGGAAGCAAGAAGGCATGTCAACAAAATGTCGTTGTTTATGAAAAAACCACTTATGGAGAGTGGTACCACTGGATTTGAAGGGCAGATCCAGCCTATTTATCCATATTACAGTGAATGTTTTGATTGTGAAGCCAAGGTAACTCCAAAGACATTTCCAGTGTGTACCATTCGTTCTACCCCTTCGCAGCCTGTTCATTGTATAACTTGGGCAAAGGAATTCTTGTACCATCAATTGTTTGAAGAAATCGACGATACAAGTATGAACGATATTAGTAAGCTAAAGGAACAAGTTGACGATTCAAATGAATTAGAAAATATGACAAAAGAAGTCAATGAATTATTTGAGTTACGAAATTTAATAACGAACCCTAGAAAACAGAACTCGAAATCTGTCGATAGTTCAAATCAACAAAACTCAAAATCGGTCGATAGTTCAAATCTACAAAACTCACTAGATTCTCCGTTTTTCATGGAAATCATAACGAAAATCTTTAAAGTTGATGTTGAGCGATTATTACTTATCGAGTCATTATGGAAATCTAGACAGAAACCTATTCCATTAGATTTTTCAACTTATAGAAAAGATGTGGAAGAATTAGACTCTTTGGATTCTAATCTACAGGACACTAAAGTGTGGACACTTTCGGAAAACACCTACATGCTTTATAAAGCTTGCGAGGCATTACAGAAACGAATCAATTCAGGCCAGGAATCTTTCATTGAGTTTGACAAAGATGACGAAGATACTCTTAATTTCGTGGTCACAGCAGCTAATTTAAGATGCTTTATTTTCCATATTGAAGTCAAGTCTAAATTTGATATCAAACAAATTGCAGGAAATATAATTCCTGCAATTGCAACTACAAATGCCATCATATCCGGGTTTTCAAGCTTAAGTGGAACAAACTACTTCAAGTACAACTATGATGAAACGAAAAGTACTGATTTCACTTCAATTCTGAAGGAATCATCCACAATCTTCATCAGTATTCGTCCAAACAAATATATCACCTCTGCGTCATTAGTCCAACCAAATGAGAGATGTGCTAGTTCTTCATTGCTTTCAAGAGGACTTTTGAGGCTCACCGAAGTTGAGACAAAGGAGCTGACCTTACAGTGGCTCGTAGATACTCTCATCGAAAAATACGGCTACGAAGAAGATGGAGTATCTATTATTCTTGGAAAATCGAAATTAATCTATGATATCGACTTTGATGACAATTTAGAAAAGAAGTTGGCAGAATTGCCCGGATTTGAAGACGGTGAATTGATTTTGGTTCAAGATGATAACGAAGATTTGGAGAATTTGGAACTTTACATTACTACTCAAGACGAAAGCGAGGTTCACAAGTTACCAGATATCACGTTAAGACCAAAGAAAGTTTTTGCTGACGAAAAGGAAATCGAAAATGGAGGAGACCAAGAAGCTTCAAAGGACTCCAATATGATTGTGATTGAAGAAGACGAAGATTTGGTGGAATTGATGGAGCCTGCACTCAAGAAGAGGAAGATGTAAGAATATTGATAGAGTGGTTAGAGAGACTATTTGGAATAAATCGATATATGATGAATAAGAATGTCTAGGACGGTGATCTTTAGAGAATTGGCGGTGATGATCTTTTACTCAAGAATGTCTACGAAGATCTTTTACTCTAGAATGTCTACGATGGAAGAGCCATAGGGAAGACTATCCAAACCTATCCTATGTATTATATAATAGTCAATAATATTGAGAACTATTAGTTGTAAAAGGTAATCCTAAAGGCCCAAAAAGAATTTATACTAAATTTATTTAGTATATTTGAAACACATACATTTAGAATAAATAATTCCTAAAGTCTAGATAGTTTAATTGGTTAAAACTTTTGCCTCATATGCATTTAACGTTGGTTCAATCTCCTAACAATTCTTCTTTTCCTGGCATATTCTATATCTTGGTATAGTTGTGGATTTTTAAAATAGTGAATTTTAGTGGTGATTGGTGGATATTTCAAGTATATATTTTATTACAAGAGGTTTACAGAGTTAAAATCAAAGATCAAACACCAAAGATCAGGATTAAGACTCTATGTTTGATTCTCAGCAGTTTTGTTATAATATAGAAGAAATAGGAATAATCTTAAAATTCATAATTTGGCTCAGAAGAATTAGGACTTCAGATAAATATGAAGCAGATCCGATGGTAACTAGAACCTTCAGGTATACCTTCTAAAAAGAGGTTCACAATATCTAATAATTTTTTATTAGAACCGTTAGCAGAGAAATACGAGAGTTAGATAGTTATGGGTTTAGACACTTCGACAGTATGGTTTTAGACAGTTAGAGAGTATGGTTTGGACCAATGTCACCAGGAATCATGAAATGTTCAGTTTCAGTTGATTTGTTTGGAGTCAATCTATAACGTGGTATAGTAGCTTAAACTAAGAAGCACTAGACAGAGAACAAGGCTGGATCGCCCTGAGAACTTGTCTATTGGTTCTTCTGAGAACTTGTTCGTCTATCTCAAGAATTCTCCTCCAATTTTCGCGACATTTCATAGATAAATCTACAGAGTACCCGGTAGACAGAGCCATTGACGACCAAATTAGTCAACATAATCAACTTATTTAACTTAATTAACTTAGTCAACTGAGCCAGATCTGATGGCAGAGTCATACCACACAATTGCCGAACTCGAGTGCCTAATTTCTAGTTCTAGACTTGTATATTTAATATTTAATACTCGTAGAACATCAACAATTATATCCAGAATTAGAGGTAAAAAGATATTAAGGGCTAGTTTTTCCTATTATATGGCGCTAATCACTTTGAGTTATATATATTTGTCGAAGTATCCCGAATTATTCAAAGTCTACAGTTTTATCACTTCCTATACGCTTATTGAATCTGCTTAGTCAACTCTTAGCTAATCAAACTTGGCGACCGAAAAACTATATAAGGCATGTGGATAAACACACTTCCACCACCACCACTAGTACACTACATTCATAATCACAAATACAATGTCGTGGCAAGCATACACTGACAACTTAGTTGCAACCGGTAAGATTGACAAATCTGCTTTATACTCTAGAGCAGGAGATTCTTTATGGGCACAAACATCCAATTTCCAATTACAACCTCAAGAGATCTCTGGAATTGCTGGTGGTTTTGATAACCCATCAAACTTACAACAACATGGTTTGCATGTTTTAGGCCAAAAGTATTTCTTGTTGAGAGCTGACGAAAGATCTATTTATGGTAAGAGTGATGCTGAAGGTGTTATTGCTGTCAGAACCCAGCAGGCGATTTTAATTGCCCATTATCCAGCCGGAATTGTTGCTGGTGAAGCTACCACCGTAGTGGAGAAGTTGGCCGATTATTTGATCAGTGTTGGATTTTAAGTACCATCCAAGGAGATTTACAAGTCCTAGTCGAAGGTTCCTTGAACTATTAGTACCTGCACATAGGTGCATACCTTTGCTTCTAGTGAGTTCTAATAATCTCGGAGAGTTCTAGTTAATGTTTCGGCTATGGATCATACCTCTCAGATTTTATCAAACTGCCAGAGAAAGATGTTAGGGATCATTTAATAATAACCGGTAGGCAATAACTCAATATATTTAACAGTAGAGGTGAAAATGACGACACAAAGAACTTAGTGATGAGAGCAGTTAATGAACTCCTGTAGTTAGAGAGTCGCTCCTTAGCGATGTAGTAACGATAGCAGTTATTTAGCTCAAGTAGCTAACAGTCACTCCTTAGTGATGAACTATTACTAGACTATTCAAGCTTAAAAATCAAAGGAAATTGCAATTCAAGAGCTATACGGAATTCTATCGTATTTCTAACTGTATATTTCTAGGCTATATCTAATTTATATCCCAATTACTTGAAACTTACCGAAGGGCCAGAATACTAGGTAACTGAGCGAAGAGAAGTGGCTTGCAAGGAAGCAAGTAGAACGTGACTCAGGGAAACCGGTTCTGGGTACAAAAAGTGACTCAGGGTTCAACTCTCACTTTGCCCTCTCTGCTAGCTAGTCCCTATTTTATCCTCAAATCAACAAGTTAGGCAACTCTAGAATGTAGTCTACTAGCAGTCCCTATTACTCAAGACAATTCCTTGAAATCCCATACTAAATCAATATTGGTGTAGTCTGATTCTCAATAACTTGCTAGGCATGACTCACTCCTTAACGTATCACCGACTTCTCTCATCACTAACAAATACTCTTATCACAACTTATACAATTCTTCGTTGACCCCGTCCAAAACCTTAGGCAATCTTGCTGCTAATCCAATTGGATGAATAATAACACTCTCAATATCCCAGATCCCCTTTTCATAATAAATATCTCTCTTCAAGAAATCAATAACTTGTTCTTTAGAGTCGGCAACGAGGTGGAACGCTGATCCAGCAAACTTCGTCTTGGATTCATCATGATAAATAGCTCCAGCAGATTTAACGACTCCACTGTTGAAAGCCCCAGGAATCTGCGAGAAATGGTATGGACGAACTTCGGACCTATCGACGTTTGGTTTGTCAAAAATTATAACGTTGTATTCGGTAGACATGATGCGAGATGTTGAGAAGAAGTGTTGAGATATCCGGAGATGATTTGGCTTAAAGATTCTCATGGGTTTGAAAGAAAGGTGGATAGAATTCGATACCCGAGGAAAAGTGAAAGAGCGAGTATGGGGAAAATCGCTAAGGAGCGTAGCGACTTAGTGATACGAGAAGTCACTAAGCTCTCTAGTGTAAGGTATTCAGTGAAGTTATAGAGTCTAAGCTATCTGGTATACGTCTAAGCTGTCTAGGCTGTCTAGTCTAAGTCTAAGCTATCGAGACTAATTGTAAGCTGCTTAGTCCAAGTATTATCTAACTAGTCTAATTCTAAGCTGCTTGGTCTAATTCTAAGCTTTCATCGCTAAAAGCTCCCGGTCCATGCTCCTAATTGGAATATTCTCTGTGTTAGAATTCAATTTCATTTACAACTCCTTACTACATCTTACAGATACCCGCGATAAGAAATTTCATGATATTATGAACATACAAAGAATAACTAGAATAAATATTCCCACGATCTTAATAGTATTTCTTCTCAAGAGAATTGTGATGGACATGTAATTGAGATGGTGAATACATGACAACTGAACCATTGAAGTTAAGTATGATAATAATCTATGGTATTATTAATGCAATTGTGGATGAGGATGGTATGGTGATTGAAGGTTAAAGGAAGTGAAGTAATGTTGACAAGACAGTTGGGGTAGATGGCCTGAGTAGACAGTTGACAAGAGGTAATCGAGGTAGACAATCACCAAGGAGTTAGCTGAGCTAGCTGAATGGTTACTATTAATGATATCAAATGGATAGATCCAAAAATAGTCTCCATAGAAGCAATCCAATTGTTTCAGGACAAGAACGGACTAAAATTAGTCTTCTTTACTCTCAGAGAAACCTTTCTAATGAGTTAAGCTTAAAATCCATTTAAAAATTCATTTGGAACACACATATTAACTCGAAAGTGTCCAACCTATTAATTCTAGGTCCCCCATAATGATGACTCTACAAATCTCTCATTTACCTCTTTAACCCATTCAACATAAAACGATCAATTTGATCATTTAATGTTCGACTGGAGCGTAGACTCTAACTCTCTCCCTTCTAGGTCCTAAGGTTTCAGTGTTTATACCTACACCAAATTGTTTACCGAAAGGAGAGTGACTTGGAATCAAGTTTGTAGGCACGGCTGCTGAGTCCGTTAATCTTCTATATTGTCTTTGACCTATTCCACCTTTATCTCTGATCAAACCCTTGATGAACGAAGTCTTGTATCTCTTTGCGTAGTTGTCATTTCTGGACTGTTCACGTTTTCCGTCTACTTCGTCTTTGTATAAGGCAGTTTCAACTAATGGCGCATCAGTTCTTTCATGATTTTTATATACTAAAGCTGCTCCTGCTAATGCTGCAATTCCGAATACTTTGCTGATACTAATTTCAATTGGTTTGTTGGCTTCCACGTGAGGTTCGTGATGGGACGAGTTGAATCTTTTGAATGACTGTGTTATAGAACGACTGGTAGTTTTGGCTCTAACAAACATTGTGTGGGTTGGTTTGTGAGTTTATGGGAGGAAGTACTTGATGTAAAGAACTAGTTTTGTTTGGGAAAAACTATGAGTTGAAAAAAATTCAACCAATGAAATGATTGATGATTTTTGGTGATATGTGCAGGATACATATAGTGACTGCGAAATAAGAGTAGACTATGAGAGGAGTAAGAACGAAGTTGAGGAAACTATGAGAAGAGTATAACCGAAGTGAGTGAAGTAAGTGAAGCCAGTAGGAACTCTCTAAGATATTTGTTTATTGAGGAGAGAGTATATTACTGAATTGAATACTGAGAGCAGAAACTATCTAATAGAGATATATTCTTCAGTCAATAAATATCAATAATGCTCGCTAATGCTCACCAATGCTCGCTAATGCTCACTAATGCTCACTAGATCTCTCTAAATATCCACCAATTTTCAATGCTGTTCACTTAATTTTATTTCTACTTCTATTCGTTATTCAAAATTCTTCTCTTCCAGAAATAAATCCTGCGCTCAGTATTCAATATTACGTGAGCGATGAATTCTCCAATATTGTCAGTAATTACTGTTTTAAATTGCTGGAAATTCGTAAATGATAAAATGGGGTTATTTCAGGGGGGTGCAGATGTTAATTTAATTAGTAGAGGTGATTTTGGTCAATATTCCACTAGCTGAATCTACGATATATGTATATTGCATGTAAAGATATGGAACCCTCTAAGAACCTTCAAGTTATATTGTAGCAGCTTTTCAATACCGAGAGAACTATTGGATTCGCTCATAGTTCTCTCTACTACTCAGCAACTAATTCAATCGTCCGCGTTGGTATTCTTTATTATTCTCCTCTGTAAATGTTGAGTTTCTCACTAAATAGATGCTGAGCACAGCGATGCATTGAGCAAGAGATGTACTTTATAAGTCACTATATGTCACTAATATAATTGGAATTGAACGAACTATGACATTGTTCAATTTTTGTAGGAAACTTCTTCCCTAAAAGTTAAAAAAACTGTCGATGCTATGAATGATTTCGGATACATGCACAAAATGGTCTTGTTTAATTCATGGAACGTAGCTTGACTCAAGCATTTGAATATTATTTCTAACCTCACCAATCACACTGAATCACGCTAATATTCACTTCTATTAAGTACATCTCTGAGCGAAGTATTCAATTAACTGCTATATGAAGTTTGTGTAGACGATTCATCCAAACTTTCGGACCCTTTATATTTCACCTTATATTGAAAGCTGTGGTCTCATCTGGGATATCTCAACATTCTCCAACTCAACATATTCCAATTCCTCTTCTCTGATATCTCTCCAAACATTAATAGATAAATAATTACCACAACTTCAATCAAATCTGGTATGGCCCTACCCTCAGAAGTTGCATCTTTTGATCCCGCTACATGTTCAAACATGAAGGATCCATCTTTCCACAACGAGTTTGGAACAATAAAAAATGTGTTTAGAAATACACCAAAGAGGATGGCCTTTGCAGAATCCAAGTATCTTTGATCTCTATCAACTTCGTAAGTGTTGTATCCAATTTTATAGCATAGATAAATCAAACCACAATGTAGAATAGCCAACGGCCCTCCGAGCAAACTGGAATCTAAAATTCTCCATGTTTCGTTAATCTCTCGAAATAAAATTGGAAGTGTAAGTAAAACATTGAACGCAGTTAGTAGTAGTGTTTTCCATGCCATTGAGGCATCAATCCTAAATTTTCTAGTCCCGTATCCCATCGCAAACAACACGGCCAATGCAAATGCAAATGGTCCTTGAATGTATTCTTCACAAGTCAAATAAATAAGACACATATTAAACTTCATCCTTCTTTTTTCACCAACATATGCAAATATCAACATATCAACGCTAAATAAATGAATTTGAGAACAGTTTTGAACGCTAGGTAGTTTAGCATTAATTTGGAAAGTTTGGAGAACTTGAATTCATATTCTAGTGCAAGACGTTGCTTGAAATGGTTGACCAAGAATATCCCGATTGCCATGATTGAATAAATATATATCATTGTGATATATTTATCTTTACGAACGAAAAGGTCGTATGGTACAACTATCCCCTTGTCGAACCTACGTAATTTGAATGTAGTGTTTAAAGCTGAAAATGTCTCAGTTAAGAAAGTCGGTGACAATGTAGCAATCTGGTCCCAAAGGGCTTCATTTGTAGTAACAGTATCTGGGCAATAACCTTGTTCAATGCATTTCTCAATTGAATAATTGAATGTTATCCTTCCTTCAGCATTCCTTCCAAACAACCGAACATATCCATAAATTATATCGCCATCATCAAATGCTGCGACATAACTGATTAGGTTGAGAGATAGAAGAGCATAGAATACTTTCAGGAAACTTGTTATTGTTGATGTAAGCTCAAAATCCTTCAAATTCTTCAGAAAACTCAATCCTTGAAACGTTTAGAAACTCAATCTTTCAATTCGGTAGAAAATCTGATGATGTAATGTTAGATAAAGAAAACAAAATTAATGAATCACGTTATTTTTATGTTTCAGCTCACTAGTGATTGATTAAAATTTGTAATTATATTCATTAGAATCTCTCCATGATGGACGCGAATGAAACCGGTTGGTTCCGGTGAATTATTAAATATATTACTCACACCTTCTTGAACTTTGACTCTAGTAGTGCGTGGCCGGAATTATGATCTATTTTTGGAGAGAACACAAAATCATTGTGTGAATTTGACATATCTTCGAACAATATTTTTGCTGGGTCTGGTAGAATTGTGAAAATAAACGGACGATTCATAGAGTACTAAATGTTTATCAATAAAATATTATTTGAGCAGCTGATCCTTGTGAGAAGAGCCATTCGAGCATTTTTATACTTTTCTTTCAATTGTTGGAGCCAGTTTTGAGAAACGCATTCCAAGGTTTTATCTGTTAAGAGACAACAAATGGGGCTACTAAGTGTATCCTATAGGATATACTAAAGGGTATATAAATTATGGGTCTCTTTTTATAAAGCTCTTCGATTATATATTCATATTTGATGATTCATGTAAAAAATGAATAGCTTATTAATTTTCGCAGCCAAACTTGAGCCTTGATGATTATATCAATGTATGTACTCTCTCAAATAGAGCGAGGAGATAGCGAGCCAAATAAAAAGCATTCCCTAATAACATCGAGGAGTATTCCTGCAATAATAATAGATGAAAATCTTCTTGCTTCCTTTTCCACTGTATTGAGTTTCATTAGGCTTAAACTTGAACAGGGAAGGATTATTGAGTATATCGCAGTTTACTAATAACAGTCTCAATTTCACAGTAATATATGAGACATAGTTTACTTATACCTGGGTAAATTAAGAAAACGAGCTCTTGTAACAGAGATACAGCAATTTAGTTTATATTAATTATAACATTTTCCGGATATGCCGACCACAGGTATCCATGGCGAGCCTGACCAGACCCGTATAGACACAAACTGGTAGAAATTACTAGAAGTTTCGGCTTCAGCAAGTTATATACTGACGCAAAGAGCAATTAGAGACTCAGCTTAGTTGATAGAGGCACTTCTGATCAATATTCCACAAGCTGAATCTACTAATATTAATGTACTGCATTTAATGAATTTATATCAGTTAGGTTATTTGCAGCTTTAATCTCTGTGGAAACATGCTACTATGATAGACTTTCGTTTACATAGAGTTAGTAGCAACAACCGTTCGCAGTTCTAAATACTCTGTCTTCACCCAAGATAAATTTTGGTTCATGTATACCACCCTACGTTAACTATGAGTGAACGAATAGTTCTCTCAAGCTATTGGTGCATTAGAGAGATAATAAACTACTTATCAGTAATTTATTGAATACGCCACCACTATTAGCTTAGGTAATCTCCTCAGTAAAATGTTAATTCTTTCACTATATACTCGTATTCAAGAATTCATATTGCTCCATTAAACCTCACTACTATTGGTAGAAGTCAGATATTTGGTAGAATTCTGTATTCACTAATATTAAATCCTTCTCTTTAAAATGGGGACAGATAAACAAGATAGAAGAATAAAGCAATATAGAATATTGATAATACGTCTATGCACTATTATATTATTTAATAATTGATCTTGACATATTTGTACTAAAATAATTATATATTAAATTTAGATATGTATAATAAATTTATAAACCTCATCAAAAGACCACCTCAAGACTCAATTCTATAGGTTTTTAACCCTCTTCTTATAAATAGTAATAAGAAATCTAAACAAAATAGCATTTGTACAGCTAATATCATTTCACCACCATATAGTGGCAAATGGAAGAAGTAATACTCTTTTTTTATAAATTTTATCAGATATTATATATTTATAATGAATCTATATTAAAATATAGAGAATACTTAAAATGAATTTTTAGCTTTCCATGGTATTTATAATGTAGTAGATCTATATAAGTAAGAATATTCTCTTATTATATGAATTCTTGTCATAATTGTTCGGACTATACTTGTATATAGATTTATATCTATGCTATTATCTGATTGTATTATGTATTTTCAATGGGAGCTTTATTTATTTTAATCATGAAAATATTCTTATACTTGGTACTACGACTCAGGATTAATATACGATCCGGATTAACAAATACTTCGCTACGCTCAGAATTTTGAATAGATATAGATAATAATATATTAGCAAGTGGTATACTAGAAGGATATAATAAAAGAGCCCCAATATGGCCATGAACCAGGAATAAAGAATAAAGAATAGTAACAACAAAAGACTCGAAGTTACTGTTGCAATACATCTGTTAATTATATGTTTTGCAAGTATCTCGAATCTGAAGTTTGGCCGGCCTGCTCTCCTATGATTCATGGAAAAGATTGAATAAATATGATTAGAACTCATAGTAATATTGAGGAAATAAAATGCATTTTTGATAATAGTGAGATAGATTTTACACCTCAGACAAGGGTAAGAATAGCTTAGGAAATAAGCTTGAAAAGGATCATCACCACCGTAAAAGTAATTGGTTGTAGAGACAAAAATTGAAGATTTGGTTTGTTTAGACTTAGCTAAGAGAACAATTCGCTTCGCTAATGTTCTCTTCGCTAATACTTCTAATTCCGCTTGATGTCATTTTCCTGATTCTGAATCCATGACGATCTGATATTGTGTGCAAAGACGTTTTGATTCAGAAACGTAAAGTTGTTTCCTTGACTTACAATCTTCTTAGTTCCAGATTGTGAAAACTTGGTCACCACGAAATCACTGGCGATCAAAAATGCAGGGGCTAGCATGAAAATGCCAGAGTTTGTGAATTGTTTCATCATGAATAGATTAAGTATGTGTAGTTGGAGTTTTTAAGTTGGAGTTTTTAAGTTGGAGTTTTTAAGTTGGAGGGTATAATTTATATGGGTATAATTTATATGGATCTAATTTAATATGGATTTGTTATTTTTATGATTACAGAAAGCTAAAGTTCCGTTTTATGCAGATTTTCAAATATATTCCACACAGCTTGTAATGCTTGCAATATCAACTTATTCTAATTTAAAGTCCCTTAGGATCTTAGTCATGAATCTCTACTTGTCTTAATATAAAAGTTTAGAATCATGTTAAAATTTTTCATTGCTCTGATTTCTTTTTTCCTGCACCGGCGTTAATTTCCCCACGAAATCGGCCCTGGGACTTAAGATTACAGAGTTAGTGGGCGAAGTGTAAGAAGATATTTGATACAATTATAGACATTTTAATATTAAGACTCACTATAATGTAACTCTGGCTATAAATCGTTATAAATCTTATATAAATCTCGCTACAACTCATCAAATCTCACTATAACTCACCAAATCTCACCAAATTTCACTAAGTCTCTATAAATCTTTCGGAACTCACCGTGTAAATCCTCTTTAACTCTTAATGAGAATATTCATTAAACTTATTAATAAGCGTGGTGGAATCTTATATATTAAAATCTCATTATATTCGATGATCGCTCCATTCAAGTAAGATCTCCTATCTAAAAACTAGATCATATAATATTACATTAGTAATTATCATCTCACTATACTCGGTATATTTTTGTAGATAATATAGTACAGACTCTAGGTTCAACAGATAAACTTTCTTGTATATACTTACTTAAGAGAACTATGAGACTTTGGTTTGATAGACTTACTAAAGAGATATATGAGCAAAGGCTTTGGTTTGATAGCCCTACTAAAGAGAACAATTCGCTTCGCTCATTCTTCTCTAAAACCTCTAACTGTATAAATCATCTTCTTCTTCATTACCAAAAGCAGCACCATTACCACCAGTAGCATTGGTTGCACCGTTTTCAGAAGCACCTTCTTCGCCTTCAGAAAATCTAAAGTTGGTGAATTGACCTCTGGATGCTAACAAGTTTTGGGCATAAGATTCATAACGTCTTAATTCGGCATCGGAGACGGAACGCTTGGCTGTCTTCATTGCTTCTTCAAAGTGAGCTCTGGTGATGAATGGTACAGGATCTTCTTCTTCTTCCTCTTCCACTTCAGCTTGGGTCTTCATGTCTACATCTTCAGACTTGACGGCTTCCTTTTCGGCTTCCTTTTCGGCGGCCTTGGCCTTGCTGGTCTTAATATGGGCTTCAATAGAATCCTTGATGGCAAACTTGGCCGATCTTTGGACAATATACGACAAATCGGCACCGGAGAAACCACTGGTGATCTTGGCGATTTCTTTCAAGTCCAAGCCTGGCTCCAATGGAGTGTTTCTCAATTGTGCTTCCAAGATACTTAATCTAGCAACTTCATCTGGTAATGGAACGTAAATCAATTGATCCAATCTACCTGGTCTCAATAAGGCAGGATCGATTTGATCAGGTCTGTTAGTAGCACCAATCACAAAGACATTCTTCTTAGCATTCATACCATCCATTTCAGTCAACAATTGATTAACGACACGATCAGAAGCACCACCAGCATCTCCTTGAGAAGCACCTCTGGATTTAGCAATGGAATCCAATTCATCCAAAAATACAACGGTTGGCGCAGCTGCTCTGGCCTTGTCGAAAATATCACGAATGTTAGATTCGGACTCACCGTACCACATACTCAATAACTCTGGACCCTTGACGGAAATGAAATTAGCTGACACTTCTGTGGCAACGGCCTTTGCTAAAAGAGTCTTACCGGTACCTGGAGGGCCAAAGAATAAAACACCCTTGGATGGAGCCAAACCGAACTTTTGGTATTGGTCAGGATGCAAGACTGGGTATTCTACAGTTTCTTTCAATTCTTCCTTGATAGCGTCCAAACCACCAATATCGTTCCAAGTAACATTAACGTTTTCGACAACAGTTTCACGTAATGCCGATGGGTTGGAGTTACTAAGAGCAAATTTGAAGTTTTCCATGGTAACACCCAAAGAGTTCAAGACTTCTGCATCAATGGTGTCTTCATCTAAATCAATGAGATCCATCTTTTCACGAATTTGTTGCATGGCGGCTTCAGAACACAACGAAGCGATATCGGCACCAACAAAACCGTGAGTTTCGGAAGCAATTGATTCTAAATCAACGTCATCAACCAACTTCATGTTCTTAGTGTGAATTCTCAAGATTTCCAAACGACCTTCGGCATCTGGAACACCAATGTCAACTTCTCTGTCGAATCTACCAAATCTTCTTAAAGCAGGGTCAATGGAGTTTGGTCTGTTGGTGGCAGCAATAACAACAACGTTGGATCTGGCTTTCATACCATCCATAAGAGTTAATAATTGAGAAACAACTCTTCTTTCAACTTCACCGTTAGTTTTGTCTCTCTTTGGAGCAATGGAATCAATTTCATCAATGAAAATAATGGAAGGAGAGTTCTTTTCAGCTTCTTCAAAAGCCTTTCTCAAATTGGATTCAGATTCACCAGCCATTTTCGACATAATTTCAGGACCATTAATCAAAAAGAAAAATGCACCAGTTTCATTTGCAACGGCTCTGGCCATTACAGTCTTACCAGTACCAGGAGGACCGAACATAAGAATACCCTTTGGAGGTTTAATACCAATGGATTTGAATAATTGTGGATGTCTCAATGGTAATTCGACCAATTCTCTAATTTGAGCCATTTGTTTCTTACAACCACCAATGTCGTCATAACCAACGTCATTCAAGTTATTTTCTTCATCTTCACGGTTAATTGGTTCACCTTCACAGTGAATAATTGTGTCTTGAGCAACAATGGCAATATCTTCAGGATCAACCTCCACCACCTTGAATTCAACTTGTCTCATACCACCTCTAACTGTGAACAAGTCACCCTTTCTTACTGGTCTATAAGCTTCAACAAAGTAAGGCTTCAAGTAAAGATCAAACAACGATCCAGTAATACCTTCTACAGTATCAGCAATTGGCAAAACAGAGATTCTGTTGGCATATTTGATATCAGGACAAGGATGGATACTGACGATATCACCTAATCTGACACGTAAGTTATTGCGAACACATCTATTAATTCTGGCAACACCATCTTCCATATCATCGTCTGCAAGAACAATCAACACGGTATCCTTTCTTTTCTTTCCCTTAACGAGAACAGTATCACCACGGAACAATTGTAACAATTCCATAGTGTTGGATGACATGGTGATCACAGAGTTGTCGTCATTCACGGCATCGTCAACAAGCAATGCATTGTCCTTCTTTTTTCTTCTTAAAATTGCAGTTGCCGTTCTATCTTCAATAGTTTGGGCTCCAGAAGCATCCAAGTGCGGTTTTTTATCTTCTCCAGCAGCCATAATTACTGTTTGTAGATCTTATATGTAAACTTATTGATTTAGAATACTAATCACTTAATTCAATCACTTGATCTAGAAATCTATTCAATTTGTTTTAGAAAGAAAGATGTGAATAGGTGTAAGTTTTCGGCTGAATTGTTCGCCACTGTGAGGGTGAGCAAATGTATGGGGAATCTAGAACGTGATAAAAAGAGGAGTTTTTGGTAAATATTAAAGCGAGAGGGAATGGAGAGATTTGGCGTAGTTTATATTGGTTTGCTAGGAGCTTGCCCCTTGTAAATAACCTTATAACAAAGCAATGGAAGGAGAAAGAAGCTTGGGCCGGGTGTCGACTATATACAGGAAATTGCCACCGAAATTCTGAGTTGATCTGAGGAAGAACTCATAGAGAGGTCAGAATGTGATTTAATATGATGTAATCCTAACAATTGAGAGGTTAGTGATGGTCAAATAGACAAATAGACAAACAACGACACTCAATCGATGACTACACGATTTTACGGGTTAATTGATGAAATGGATATTAAATAGAGATTAAGGGCCATTAATTGATCTGTTTCTAAAGTCCATACTAAACTACGAGAAAATGCCTTGACGAGACTATTTATCTAAATAGCCTGAGGTGTCAGTATTTCTTCCCTCTAACCGGGACAGATTCCACTACTCTTTCGTCCTAAATGATTCTGTTGATTTCACACGACCCACCTGTGTATCGACTCTCTCCAAACCCACTTGTCCATCCCACGACCCGTGAGCTGACTTCCCCAACTGTCTCCCTTCCACGACCCACCCCAGAAAACCCAACTTTAACCATTTAAGAAATTTTAACCCTTGAAGTTATCGTATTTCTATTACAATTATACCCAAAATGGCAAGCTCTGCAGCATCGAATGCTTCGTGTATTTTCTGTAAGATTATTAAAGGAGAAATTCCTTCTTTTAAGTTACTTGAAACCAAATTCAGTTACTCGTTTTTGGACATCCAACCCACAGCTGAGGCCCACCTTTTGGTGATCCCAAAGTACCATGGAGCAAAGCTTCATAACATTCCAGATGAATATTTGGCAGATATATTACCAGTAGTTAAGAAATTGACCAAGGTCTTGAAATTGGATGCAATTGACACTCCAGAAGGTGATGGATATAACATTTTACAGAATAACGGAAGAATTGCTCATCAACTTGTTGATCACGTTCACTTTCATTTGATTCCAAAGAGAGACGAAGAGTCAGGATTGGGAGTTGGATGGCCAACTGAAGAGACTGATATGGATAAATTGAGTAAATTGCACAAGAAGTTGCAAGAAGAGTTGAAGGAATTGGATGAGAAATTGTGAATAAATGCAGATTAAGTTGAAAGAGTTGAGAAATGGATTAGAAAAGTTACAAGAGGTAATGACTGGGAAATTAAGAGTCGATTGAGAAGAGATGAAGGAAATGACGAGAAATTGTGAATCAATTGCACAGAAATTTAAGGAGAGTCGAAGAAATGGCTGGAAAATTGTGAGTCAATTCAATTATGAGAGTTTGTTTAGGAACTATTGGATTCCAATTTGAACTCCGTCACCTTTAAAAGAACTTCTTATTCTTCAAGAAATACTCATTGTCTTATTATCAAACTTGTAAATCCGTACCAATTGTTGTGCCAATTCGAACATTTTATTACGAACGAAATGACGACGAACTGATGATTCTTTGTACGTTCCTTGATGTTACAACAATTGAAACGTTCCTACAGTCCAACGCAGCATCGATTTCGTCCACACTCGCCTTTTCAATTTCTCTTATATTCCATCATTCTATTCCTAATCATTTCATTCCTAAGCATGTTAATAATTAACACTTTGGACTAAAACGTATTTCTCTCAACATTATACTACAATCATGATTATTAAATATTAATTTGTTATAATATACAATTCTGGTATCTAGCCCATAATCATAATCATAATATACCCCCAATGAATCCTCCAAGGTATCCAACCATATAACTTGTAAACCAAGTCAAAGTCAGAGCTCCAAATGGAAAATAACTCACTGTATAATAGATGACTGCAAATATCTCAATAATACTGGTAAAGATGGTCAAAATACTGCTCTTTAAAATGACTGCTGAGTATAAAGTTGCCACCACTGAACTCATAAACACGGTAGTGAACAAAATCCGATTTGGAGATATTAAATGATACAAATATGTCTTTGGACCCTGTAAAACCCCGAACGATACCAAGAATAAGATCGAGCCCATGGTCCAAAGCATTCCAAACTTTCGTGGTCTCATGGCCAATACTGGGAACATAAAGAAACATAGTGTGAAACAAAGCAACGATGCAAGAAGACAACAGGCAAACCCTACGAGTCTTTCAAACCTAGTAAGTTGAAACCAAGAAGATTCTTGTACGGCATCTGCGTCCTGGTTGGTCATAGGCAACGAAGTGTAGAGATTGTTTGCACTGGATTTCACATAATCGGACCATTCACTTAGAACAGGTCGTCCAGTGTTTGTTGAGGCCGACGTGCGGTTATTCCAATTATTGAACAGCTGCCTAAACACATTTTCCGATTCAGACATGATTGTGATATTGTGATTGTGATAGTGATTGTGATTGTGATTTGCCTCTCCAAATATTGTCACTTAAAAAAATGTACTGCAGATAAGATGTAGAGAATAAGAGAGATTGATGGAGAGCTTAATGGAGAGCTGTTGATCAAGACAAGACTGAGGCTGACAGATACTGTTAGAGACTCGCTTAGACTCGCTAAGACTCGCCAAGACTCACTAAGTCTCACCAAGACTAACCTTAGAAATTTTAATATTAATTTATATTTATAAGAAAACTCAATAGTTGTAAAATTCTTAAATATAATGGAAGAATTTATGCTAGATTTATACTATCTCAAAAATGAATTAGTATTAAGAGTTGACTTTAGTTGGAGATATTTACTCCTTTTATGATAATAATATTCAATTGAAAGGCAGATTGTTGTAGGGATTCATCGAGCGTATTGAGATTAATTGAGAGTTGCTGATCAAGAGTAGCTGATCGAGTTTAATGGAGATTCATCAAGAGTTTCTTACCAAGCTATGCAGTTTGTTTATGTAATATGTACTCATTAGTGGGATTAAAGAATTTTACAGAGTTAAGATTAAAGATTAAATATTAAAGGTCAAAGATTCAGATACGAAGAGTCTCGATTCTCAGAAATTTTGCAACCAAAAAGCCTTTTCGAGAGTGCTGAATTAAGAGTTGGTGAGAAAGATTTGCGGGTAGAAACTGATTGGAGCCGGTGCTTCGTTGTGAATAGTATCGTTAGGTATAAGGAGTTTTTTTACGGGCCATCCAAGTAATTCGCTCCACTTAGCTCCTAGAAATTGGCTGGTTTGAAGATATCTGAAGTCTTTGTTATTTGGATGCAAATGATGTATTGTTCTCGGAAGATAATATGTTCGATTACGTCAGAACGAATACAATGAGATCTCAAAGCAGTACTCCTGGTTACAATGGAGTGTAGCGGCTTAAATACAATTCTAGTGGAGATTCTATGAACTTCTAGTGAGCTTCTAGTGAGTTTTTAGAGTTTCTAATTTAGCAGAAAAATAACTGAAATTTACTGGACTTACCAGTAACTGGTGTAAGAATGAATTTGATCTACTCATTCTCTTCTTCTTTGGAGTCTTGAGTATTGGCTGGTTTCGTTTGACCAGTTTCGGTTTTTGAATCTTCATCGTTAATTCTGCGTTATTGCCTGGGCCACCTCGATCAGACCGAACTTCTTTATATAAATCTGTTTATGGAGATCGATCTTTGTCTCCAGGATCCAATTGTGTGAGAATTAGGTGGCTAGTGAGATAAAGAGTTACTGGTGATTCTAGTGAGAGTTGAAAGAGAATCTGGAGAATCAAGGAAGTGTTTGTCTTATTTGCCAAATCTTGCTGCTCCTAGAAAAGGTCCCCAATCTGATCCAGAATTTGTCCAAGTTTAGTGACGGTAAATGTATATTAATGAAGATTACGCTAAGTAGTGAGTAGTAGATCACTAGAAGCAATGAGATTATCATTAAACGCTAAGTGATTGTCACTAAAAGCATATAGATCTTCCTACTACTATTAATACTACTATCAATACTACGCTATCTCGTGTCAAATGATTGGCTTATTTCACATAATATTATACATAGTTGACTAACATACTTGAGGGATAAGAATTAGAGAAGTCTGCACGTAGGCAGACTTTAGGATTGGAGAATTTAGTGCTGTGGTGGTCCAGGGTATTTAGTTGATGAGGATCTTTGGATAAATTGTAATTTTGGGTGATACTCGGCGTGTTTTAGAAAAAGTCTCAAAACTATCACATTAAGTGTTCTTGAAGGTTTGTGAATATAATGTTGGGATCTTGGTGATTATTGGTGATTATTGGTGATTCTTGATTATTATCGATGAATATTGGTGGGTATTGATGATTATTGAGCAACTTCATAAGTAGGATCAGTTTTATCATTGTTCTGGAGACTACTTGAAATCTTCACGATTATGTCTCTGGACAATTCGAGCATCATCTTTTCAGCCTTGTGGATTAATAATAGAAATCATCATCGTTTTTGCACAGTAATTATAACCTTGGTGCCCAGACCATCGATGATTTGCTAAGAAATAACGTTTGATCATAAGAATTCCAACATAATTTGTGGCCAGTATATTCTTGTTTTCGAGTATATTAGAAATTGACCACAGAAATGACTTTCAAGTTAGATTATTTGCAGCTTTTTAATACTGTTCAGACTTCACTAAAATATAATTATTGTCGTTGAAGTTCTCGATTCTTTCTCTTTATTGCTAGATTTCACAGGACGTATTTCTCTTTCAGGTTTATACTGTTTTGACTCGATTTTCTCGACATTTAATAGTTGTGACTTCTAATCTTATAACTTCTGGTTGAGACATATATCCCAAGTTCTGAAAGCTGTCTCCAAATCGAATAACCTCAGAAATCAATCTATTGAATGTTCTAGCAAAGCTCCTTCTTCTTGGTTCTCTCTACTATTTTCAACTAATATTAACTAATTTCACTAATCTCCATTAAATCCAATCGAATTCAGCAATAATACACATTAATCTCCACTAATACTCACTAATCTCCCCCAATTCTCACTTAAATAATCACAAATACTTCGTTACTCTCAGTATTTGCTCAGTATTTGCTCAATCTTCTCTCTCAAACAGAAACATTCCTATAAATGGTTCAATATGATCAGGTCTTCCCGGAGGACACTTTCCCCTATATATAAGCGTCGGCGTTTCGGTATCTTCTCTAGAGCCATCGTCCAAATGGTCACTAACACTTTCAGGAGAGATATCAGTTGCGGAACTACTTACATTTCCCGAACCACCACTTAGATTTGTAGACTCGATATTTGCTCCCGGCGTGCCTCCTGGCGTGCCTCCCTCGCTAGCTTTTGGCAGTTTGTCCTTCAGGAACGTAAGAATCTTGGTGAAATCGATCCTCAAGAATCCCTCGTCGTCGACTATCACGTACAATTTATATTTCTGATCAAGAAAGTCGTTAGAGTCGTTGTAATGTATGAGTCCCTTGGAAGATCCGGTGATGAGTCCCATGGCGGAACCGATCCCCATCAAATTTGTGCCATTGACTTTTATGTAGAGTCCACTGAGGCCAAAGGGCGAACAATGGATTTCCAAATCACACTCGTTGGCATACTGGAAAGTTATTTGTGATGGATCGTCACTGGTTGTTAACGTTTCTACCATGTTTGGTGATGGTGTGACGTAGGGGTGACAATAACGTTTTGTTTTTGTCAGTGAGATTTAGATTGAAATACCAAGAAATCACATGAAATAGTGACGTTGCGGGGGATGAGTGAAAATCACCGCCTAAGAACGTCGCAAAAAAAATACGTTTCGCCAAACATTTCGCTAAACTGGATTTTATTTAGCGATGTGAGGAGCTCTATCCCTAGAATATCATTAAAAAGAGAGATGTCAAAGATATTATTGAACTAGTCTCTAGGGAATAAGTATAAGAACAATACTGCTTCGCTCCCATACATTTCTGCTCGAAAATATACACTTATAGTAGCGTAGATTAAAATTAATGTTTAGGGAAAATTAGAAGACTAGCAAAGATTACTGATCATTAATGAAAACTAACCAAGATTACTGAACATTACCGATTATAATGATACATAACTAACTATCAATCAAAACTAAATAATGCAATTTAGAATCATAATTTGATTATAATAAATCTTTATTTCTAAAATAGTCGGTGAAAAATTAGTGATACTAATCACTACCAGTCAGATATATTAGTCGTAACTCAAAAATCTTCCCTACTACATCAGTAACGAAGAACCAAATTAATTCCTTGTATTGTTTTGAGACCTTCCAATTTCATAGACACTGTGAAGTAGGAGTAAATTGCAGTTTTAGAACGTTTTTTCAGTAATTAAAGCTCTTTTGTCCAAGTAATACTTGATTTACGATCAGCAATCAGCGACAGAGTTCACTAATTATCACTAAAATATCAGTAATTGTGAATGATCTTAGTTATTCAATCGTAGGTGCCTAATTTTTGAGATTAGATGTCTCTTCAATTAACATTACAGCCCATAAACTAGCCCAAGTCGGTATGATTGGTTGGTGTGGTTATTAAGGTATCTGACACCTCGAAATCCAGAGTCCCGTGCTATTTCTGTTGACTTCTGATCATATTTTGATAACAAAGCTTAACTATCTTACAGGACTCAGTAATGTTCCGATAGTATATGATGAATGTCATCACTAGAGTAACTCAGTATATCATGTAGTTATAATAACCTGGTGAATACGACGGTAATTGAAGTGATCTCGGCAACTAAAGTATCTCTGTAGTTGAAGTAATTGAAGTAATTGAGATCCACAAATATCAACTTATCAGTGAAGAAATGGTAAAAAATATTAAAAATTAGCTGGCAATTGGCTGACAATTAGCTCAATTAGCTGACAATTAGCTCAATTAGCTGACAATTAGCTCAATTAGCTCTATTTAGCTCACTCAGCTCAATTAGCTCGATTTAGCTCACTCAGCTCAATTGGCTGACAATTCTCTTCCATTTACTCATATTTTAGATCAAACATCATCAATTATCAGACATATTTTCTGATTGTTTCCTGTAATCTAAAAAAACCCTCTAACTCATTAAACATTCGAACTTATAACTTTGGAACTCACTACTTTTAACAAATTAGTATACTTAAACTCATGTTTCTTATATTCATATTCCCACCACTCTCAAATCTCTTCGCCCGTCTTATACCGTCACCTCGGACCTTATTGAAATCCAGTCGTTAAATTCACCGCTGTTCATACTAAAATATTCAATATTGTTACAGATCCAGTTCAACATCATCACCAAATTATCGTTCTCAAACTTATAGTTATTGACGTTGGAAGTTAAGTTCTTTTCGATTCTTCGATATTCCTTGGTGAGGTCTAGCAAAACTTTACGGTCTTGATCACTTTTGAACTTCAAAATCAAATTGGTGTTGTAGTTGTTGGGGAATGAGATGGAAATTGGTTCTTGGGGATAGTTCATGGGGATGCTGGTCATAATTTCAATACATTTGTTAAGTTTCCAGAGCGATGGGACGTTTTCCTGGTTGCTGTAGATAGGGATCTCGATTTTGTAGCGTTCTTCTTGAGTAGATCTTTTGAATAGTTTCACTTTAGATCTGAATTTATTCTTCATACTTTCAACGTTTTGAAGTCTCTGTTCGAGAATTTGTTTAGAGATTTTGCTAGATTCTTTTAATGGTCTAGACCCTCTAGAATCCAAAGAATCTTGAGTATCTTTAGATATTTTGGTGTCTTTAGATATTCTCTCTTGAATGTCTCCTGTCCCAGTCTGTCTAGGTTCACTAGAACTCTCTCTAGAATCACTCTTTTTCTTGACTGTCTTGATGAACTTTATTGTCTGGCGTTTTTCTTGTTTCAAAAACAATTCCAAACACTTATCCAAAGTCTGAAACTGGGACTTGAGTCCACTTCCATCAACCAACTCGATTTCTTCGTCACTACTCTTAGTCATGGCAATCTCTGCGATCCTTTTGTATCCTAGCTCTATGTTTACCGCGAATCCTCGAGGAATCTCCTGGTTCAAGATCGTGATCGACGGCCTCAGTCTTTTGTTGATGGGATAATCTCCAGGGACACTCAAAGTCAACTTTAAGTTTTCCAAATCAAAAGGAAAGTCGGGGTCCGACGGTTTCAACACAAATGAAATATAAATCATCTCCAGTGGCTGGTTTTTTATATATTCCGCTATATGTTTCTGGAGGAATGACATTCTGTCGTTATTTTTGTACTGGTTTTTGAAGTAATTTTCGTCTTCTTCTTCCTTAGCTTTGATTTTGTCGGTAATGACCGTGGTAGACATATAATTGATTGTGGACGGCTTGAATTTCTTGATCAATTTCGATATCTGGAGGAATTTGGCGCTAGCAGTCACATCGTCACCAGATTTCGTTTTAGAGGTTTTTGGGGATGTTTTGGGACCTTTGGCTCTGTGAGGTCTATTAGAAGATCTGTTAGAGTTTGTGTTCGTGGATTCAGCGTTGTTGGATCCTCTGTTATTGGGTTCTCTGTTATTGGGTTCTCTGTTGTTAGATCCTCTAGAGACTCTGGGTTCTCTATTTCTTTGTCTGTTTCTGGATTTCACAGGCTCATTTCCCGGTGTCGGCTCGTTTCTCTGTGTCCCACTCTCGCTAGACTGGAAATTTCTAGTCCCTTCTGTACCTTCTTCAGTCATACTAGTTAAAGAATAATTATTACTCATTTCTCGTTTTTTCTGGATGCAAATTTTTAGTAACAAACAGAATTATACTGAGCATAGTGAGGTATTGATTTGCTATGTATTTATTGGTAGAGATTGATAAGTGTTGTTATAAGGATGCTACTGAATCAATACTGAGCGTAGTATCAATACTAAGCTTAGCGAGGTATTGATTTGTTAAGTATGTATATATATATCATTAGTGGAGATTTATACTGACTGGTAGCGACAATAAATGGGCTAGAACTCTGTTCGCTGGGGTTCAGTTTGTGACATCACCTAACTGGCCTAACAGTTCAAAGATGTGATACTCCCTACTAGAATAATATAATTCTAAGAATCCTAGTATTTATGCTAGCACTAATATAGTGTAATTTAGGTGTTACCTTTTTACTTGTCACTATTATTGCTATTAGTGCTATCGATAATATTAGTACTAGGGTATGTCGTTAGATGTCTAGCATTCTAGAAGATATGGTCACTCTCTCTAAGCTACTTGAAACTGAATTAAACTACCTCTAGGATATTCTCGTTAATTGGCGAACTCCGAACTCCGAACTCCGAACTATCTCTGGGCTAACCTAACTAATTCTCAGCTAACTTAACTAATTCTCTTCTAACATATCTCTTCATTTCATTAGAGTTGTCTGAAAAGTTCTCTGGCATTTCTTATTGTATTCACCTCTAAATCTAACGTATCATCTCTGCCTGAGTCTTTTCTAAATCTATAAATTATATCTCTATTCCTTAATAACCAGTTAGACAGGTGTAGCTATTAAAGATAATGAGACAAATGGAAACCTGTCTTAACATAGAAACCACAATAATCTGATGTCTCAGGAGGATTAGTCTATAATAGTTCCAGGGAGAATAGTAATTGATCCTGTCAAATATGTAAGTAATACTCTCGCTAGACACATCACTAAATATTCACTCTTAGTGAAGAAGAATCCTGAATAAGTGGTGGGGGAAGCTTTAACTTCTCCATGTATGATGTTATAAAACATCACTAATTCTAATCATTAGTTGATGTGAAGAACTTAGTAGATAATAAGATTTGCAGCCATACCGAATTATTATAGACTAATTAGAACTTAAAAAGAAGTTTATAGGACCACCTGATCCATCTAAGTTACCTCACTCTATCTATTGCACCTTCACAGCCATTTGACTGTCTCTGGACCTTATGCTTCTCTGTCAGGGTCCTCTCTATATATAATTTCGCAGCCATCCTCCTCTAAATATCCTCTTAACTTGTAGTTACACCCAGAAAACTCCTAGTAAACCATATAGTTCACACCCAGGGCCACTTTAAAATATATGTTTCATGAGGTGAACTTAACCCTGAAATATGAATAGTTGTTGATCCTCCTCAAGGGTTTTACCAGTTAATTCCGACCAATACCAGATTTGAAGACTTATTTGAAGACTATTTGAAGACTCACAAACTAGCTATATTGATAACTACTTTCTTTCTACGGATTACAGTTTATTTACCATTTCTTACAGCTTCTATCAACATACAAAACATTCTACTGCTTCCTTGTCCTTCTAAACTCTCTTGCTAAAGCTGTCAAAGGTCGTGTCCCTACCAACTTCGACAAGCTCACATGAAGTTACAAAATCGCCATAAACTGTGGAGCTAATCAATAATAAAATGAAAATACGGAGACATTAGATTAGCGACGACTTGGTGAGACTCTCAGTATTGTTTACAATCACACTCTGATTGAAGGACCAGATCAATTGGTGAGAATAATTAAAGACCTTACTATCGAGATCTAGATCTAGTGAACGGAATCAACAGATCTATAATTTCAATACAAAGAGAATCTATAGGATCTTTAATTGGCCAGAGCTCACAAATAGAAGTAAATAATTAGTGGATTCTAATCTAGTGAGATCTAAATAATTAGTGGATTCTAATCTAGTGAGATCTAAATAATTAGTGGATTCTAATCTTGCGAGATCTAAATAATTAGTGAATTCTAATCTAGTGAGATCAAATACTGACTACTGACTACTGACTACTTATCTCATACTAGCTCTGGTTCCAACCACTGTATCCACTACCACTATATCTAACAAGTTCAACTTCTTGAGTCTATGGATAGTTCAGATCAAGAAACCAACTACAAAACCACTCGAGCCAGTGTTGCATGCGATTTTTGTCGTGATAGCAAACTCAAATGTTTGAATAATAATGATAATAGTCGCTGCAAACGGTGTACGAAGTTGGATCTTTCGTGTGCTTATACTCTCAAGAAATCACAGTTGAAGAAACGGAAGTTGTCCAAAGATTATATTCTTGCCCATGAGAGAAAGAATTATAGAAATCCTCAGAGAGACTCTAAAGAAAGAGATTCTAAAGGAGACTCTAAAAGAGACTCTATCGATTCTAAAGATCATCAGAGAAAGAAACGCTCAAATCTTTCTTTATCCTTTAATCCAACCCCAATTCTTCCCAGCAAATCAACTATTCTAGAGGTGGCCGAAATCTACTTTGAAAACCAATATCGAGGCATTTTTCCACTAATTCATAAACCAACGTTTATTTCATTTATCACATCGAGGGATTTTAACCCCAAGACGTATTTTAAAGACTTTCATACCAAGTATGGTGTTGAAAACTATACAAAGTCGATCGTGTATCCGGATCCAGTACTAATTCTAGCGATATTTGCTCTCTGTGTACGGTTACATCCAGAAGTGCCGAAAATGTATGGAGGTTTTGATGAAGAAAACTTTCCCGAGACGTTTGTGCCAACGTTTGATATCCAGAATATCCAGAATGATATCGTCGATAACGACACAAATAATGCCTCGTCTAATGCTTCAAACTACTTTGGCTGGCATGCTCGGAATATGTTGAAGGAAGTGTTTGATAGTCCGACCATTCAAAGAGTGCAGGCACTTACAATGTTGAGTAGTCACGAGTGGGGCGAGGGCCATGCTTCAAGAAGTTATCTATATGTAGGAATCGCTGCACGAATGACTTTAATTTTGGGCTTAGGTACCGAAGAAGGCCTTCTTGACGATGCAGATGCAAAACTAGACGAATCTTCACGATTTATATGCATAGAAAGCAAAAGAAGAACCATCTGGGGAGTCTATATGATGGACAAGTGCAATTCCAGCGGAAGAAACCGGTCTTCTTGTATTAGAATCGATGAGATCAAAGTCAAACTTCCGTGTCAAGAAAATGACTTTATATTTGGTAACTTTATCCAAAAATCTCTAACTTTTGAAGAGGCTCAACGGTATATTCCAGATCCTTTGAATCACAAACTTCTAGGAAAAACGTCATGTTTCGGCTTTTTGATTATACTATTTGAAAGCTGGAGCAAAATCGCTAAATGGGTTGGAGAACGAGATGGAAAACAAGATATTCTTCAGCCCTGGGACCCAGGCTCGTTATTCTACCAACTTTCCCAGGAATTGTCCACTTTTAAGGCAAGTTTGCCGACACATCTAGCCTATAATTCTCGCAATCTCGAAGCACACATTGCTGCCGGTTCAGCAGCAGACTTTGGGTATTTTCATGGACTCTACTATCTATGTCGAATCTTCTTGAACCGAGAATACTTCTATTGTTCTCCAGAATCTTTTCCAAAAGGTTGGTGGATCCAACAGACGACTCTTCTCCTAGAGTCGCTTGAAGATTTGGATTCGATACGACGAGTGTTGAAGCCAATCAACAAAATGGTTGTCGCTCCGTTCACTGGGTTTCATGTCTATACTACAGCAGTATCGTGTCTCTATTTCCAGGCATTTCCCACCAAAATCCTCGAGAAATATCTCGACGGTGCCAGAGGGTTACAGCGAAAATACGGACTTCTAGCGACTCAAAACATGCAGGCATTATTATCATGGAAGAAACACTGGGGTTTGGGCGAGGGCTGGTATGAAACGTGCTTCAAATTGCAAAAGAAATTTCTTTCCATGGCTGAAATCCACGCCTCTGCTTTTCAGGACGATGCTATTCGCCATACCATGCAAGACTATGGAACCGGAGACATCAAGGAAGTCTATACTCCGAAGTATGTTCGTGAGAGGAACCATATGCATATTCTGAATTTACTTACGGATGATAGAACGTCGCCAGAGAGTGACAATTCGGAGCCTGAAGTCAGTGGAATTGGTATTGATTCTCCAATAATGGATTTTATGAACAGTCTCGACTTATCGACGATATTTGGAAGCTGTTAGTTGAGAGTATCGAGGAATACTAGGGAAGGAATGAAGAAAATTGTCACTAATGAAATGAAGAATTTCTGAACAAATCTACTGAGGGTTGATTACTTTTTCTCTACATTAGAATCAGCTAAATCCATTGAGGATTAGTGAAATATAATCTTGTTTTAGAGATTTATGATAGTTTCAACGATTGTGATATAAATTTGATAGAGAGATTTATGATACTTTCAACAAATTAGTTGTGCTATGGCCTGCGAGTATAAATGTGAGTTTGGTGGAATTAGATCTCTGAAACCTTCTAAGATATGAACATTTGGTGAAGAATATAACGTTAGTTAGGCAAACTCCACGAAGATATTGCGATTTTCGAGTAATTTCTCTTAGATTTAGTCCTAAATTGCCATATTGTTATTTCCGTTACAGTTAATGATCACCAAACGCTTTTATGTATAGATATTCTAATATACCGAGCTTAATACTAGTATAATTAGATGTATAAGTCACTTACCGAAACTCACTGACGAAATGATATTTTTCTCAGTAACTTAGTGGAAGGAACTTAAATTTCACACATTTTTGTGAGAAATAGTGATTATTTCAATATTTTCGTCAGTAATATAGTGAGAGATTGTAATTATCTCATAGAATGCCACTAATTTCACTCCACATTAATTGATTTTTCTGACTTCTTCTCATATCCTAAAACTCATCTCCACACAATGGCTGAGTTACCGTACAAAATCACCTTAAACATCCCGTTTGAAACGGAGAGACAGGCCAACATCGCGTCCAAGACGTTGTCTCCAGATCCAATACTTAAAGCCAACGAGCTAAACGTACGCTACACCACAGAATCAAATACCTTGCTCTGTGAATTTACCGGGGTCAGCGACAGAGTGATCAGAGTCGCCGTCAGTAGTGTTATTGATAATATAAAGACAATTATAGAATGCATGGATGAGTTTGACGGTAGAGAGAGTGAGAGTTGGTGATAAGAGTCCAATTTATGATGGGGAGTTGGGAGGAGCTAGCGAGAGTTTAGCGAGAATCATGACAAGTCGTAAAAATTAGGCAGAGTTTAGCGCCATGGCGAAGTGATTACGAGTCATAAATGTTAGGGAAGGTTTAGAGAGTCTTGAAAGAAGTTTAACTTTACAATTCCTCTCGACTCTAAGGGCTAATGACAATTTATTTCAGTTGGAGACTCTTCCAGAACTGAAAGCCTCGCTATTCTAAGGCAAAGAGATATAGAGAGTTTAAGAGAGCTACAGAGAGTTACAGTATCCTTGATGGAGCCAATAGAGCAGATTTAGATACGTATTATATAAAATTACTGAAATCATCATATTTACATTATAGAATAAGAGTAGATATATCAAAGTCTAGCGAGAAATAATGAGAACCCTGAGATACATTACAAGAAAATAGTGAGAAATATAAGTTATTGTGAGATTTAGCGAAATTCTAGCGAACAATAACTTTTTTCGTCACTAAAATAACTCCCTTCTTCACTAAAATAATCAATTTCTCACTAATTCCATCACTATTTTTTTTTTCTCACTATTGACCTATTAAATATTCTCACATCAAAAACATCAAAAGTTTCACTTCTTCTAGATCAGATCCTAACACACCCCACCCACACATCCCCTCCAAAATGTTACGGACTCGAAACCTACCGTACACTTCCAAGAGGTATCTCTTCAAGAACTTCAAAAAGATCACTAAATTTGAAGAATCTGACGAGGGTTTCCACCACGAATACTCGATCAGACCAGACACTTATGCGTTCAAAGTATCGGCCACCAACGAGAAAAACAGGTCCCTCGTCACTAGAGAGACCAAGGACAACATTTCCTACACGCCCAAACCCCACCCATTCCAGAAAATCGACGAAAATAAAGGTTTCAACGCCGTGGAGTTTATCTATCGGTACGCCACCAACTATCCCTTCAAAAACAAGTCTCCCCAGGAGGTTTTTAACTCGTATCCAACGACAAACTCAGACAACTTGAACCGTTTCAAACATCGTCCCAAGAAAACAAAAATGTTGGCGTCGGATTTTATCGAGGATTCGTTGTATAATTCGAATTATGGCTACTTTTCCAAAGAGGTAGAGATTTTCCACCAGGATAAACCGTTTGATTATAATAACATTGAGGATATTGATGAGTTTATGGAGAGCTGGAAAAATGCATATTCCAAGTATGATAATCCGAAGGTTGATGAGGTGAAGTCGAAGGTTGGAGAGGCCATGGAGGATAATATAGAGAGTGTTAGAGAGAAATATAAGAGCTCGAAGAGCTCTGAGAAGAGTACAGAGAGTTCTGTAAAGAGCTCTGGAAAGAGTTCAGAGAGTTCTGTAGGGACGTTATCTTCCTCTGTCACTAAATCTGTCTCTCCCTCTGTCTCTAAATTTTCATCACCCTCTAATTCTTCTAAATCACCCTCCAAATCCTCTAAGTCACCCTCTAAATTTGCTTCCATGGCTAAAAAGATCCAAAAAGATGATTTGATCAGTTCAGTACAGTTTGATAAAAAAAGATCGCTTCAATTATGGCACACACCTACCGAATTGTTCCAGCCTTACTATGGAGAGGCTCTCGCAAGATATTTGCTTGTAAACTATAAGTTGAACGGAAACTATCCATACGAAGATCTCATAATATATGAAATGGGAGGTGGAAACGGTACTTTGATGTGTAATATCATGAATTATATCAAGGTGAACCAGCCAGACGTGTATGCCAGAACTCAGTATAAGATTATCGAGATTTCCAGTCAGTTGGTTGAGAAACAACACTCGTCAGCTTTAAAGGGGAAGTTGGTACAGCAAGGTTTGGACTCCAGCAAGCTTGAGATCATCAATAAGTCCATCTTCAAATGGGATAAGATTGTAGAAGAACCTTGTTTCTTTATTGCTCTCGAGGTTTTCGATAACTTTTCTCATGATTTGATTAGATATGATAATCTGACCGGTGAACCTCTTGAAGGACAGGTGTTAATTGATGATGTTGGTGATTTCTACGAGTTCTTCACTCCCCAGTTGAGCTACTACTCCAACGCGTACTTGCAACTCCGAGAAAACGGGAAATATCCCATCTTATCTAAATCTAGCAAGCTTTCGGGTCGTCTCGAGACGTTGAAAAGTACGTTACCCTTCACAAATAAGGACAAAATCCATCCGTTGTACCATTCCTCCACCAAACTCCGTTGGAAAAACTCTTTGTTGCCCTTTAAAGACGACTTGACTCCGGGAGAATTCATACCCACCAGACTCTTGCAGTTTTTCCAGATCTTGAAGCATAAATTTCCAAACCATTCGTTGATCAGTTCGGATTTCCATTATTTGCCGAAATCCATCGAAGGTTATTACAACGGTCCTGTGGTCCAGACGGTGTTGCAGGATAAAATGATCGACGTCAGTACTTATATGTGTTACCAGGGATATTTTGATATCATGTTTGCCACAGACTTTGGTTTAGCGAGTGATTTATACACGCAAGTGACGGGGAAGGTGCCTAGAGTAGAGTCACATCGGGAGTTCTTGGAGCAATGGGCAGATACGGCTATTACCACGACGAAAAAGGGCGAAAACCCAATGTTGGATTTTTATTTGAATGTGAGTTTTATGGTGAGTTAGTCCTGTTAGGTAAGGTTCAACCATCTAGACCAGGTGACTAACGATCAATTTTTTTTTCGAAGTAAATCGTTTTCTGGTTCATTTTGAGCCATTTGACCTGTTAGCTCAACAAAAATCCTTCACATTTGGTTGACAATCTTCATTCAAGACTGATCTCTCTATATCAAGCTGAAATCTTTGTGTTAGAGTGAGAAGTCCACTAATTTGCACCATATAAGCACTTCTTACAGTAAAATCATGCTATCACATCTCCTGGAAAATTATCCGATCACTAAGTCTCCACTAACTTCCACTATTTCTCACTAAGTTTCAACTACCTCATAATAATTCGTCATAATCACCACCAACTCATCGTCATACATTCGCTCCGATCATTATGCCCGGCCTAAGAGTGTGATAAGTGTAGTAATGGAGTCTCTGGAGTCCTAGACCGTCCCAAAGCCCAGTTCACATATCCACCGTCCATATCACTCCTCTACTCTACTTGTAAATATAATCCAGCACTCCACTACAGCCTCCAAATATAACAAATAAATTAGCCATATAATGACAACAGCCACGAACCGAAGTCACAAATATTAAGAAATAGCAATTAGCGGTTACACTCTTTTTCTAACCAACCAGAAAGAGTGACAACCAGAGATAAAAAGAAGTGAAGATATTAGAATAAGGATTAGAATCAAGATCAAAGAAATCAAGTTCTAACCAAATTCTAATCCATTGGATTCAGAAAGATATTGTAAATAATCCAACTAACTTTTGAAACCCCACGACAACACTGGATCCAATATTTCTTAAACCTTCCAAACACACCACCGAACCAGCAGCGATTGTAGAAGCAATATCAGAATCCAAGATAGACTGACACCCAGAACATATATAATCCTGTAAGTCCTTTGAACGATCAACTAGTAAATCAACCATGGGTTTTGGTTCTGAGATCTTAATTTCTAATACTCGTGGAGTCAGTGGTGGCTTCAAAGAAAAATTTTGATACACATAAAACCCAATCAACGAGGTTGCACCGGTAGCAATCCCGATTCCCAAACCAATACCCATGGTGAAACTACAAACCAACCAAAACTGAGACCCATTTGTCGAGATCTTTTCAATTCCTACATCCTTTTTTAACGACTTCTTCAATACAGAATACAATATTCTAATGTATGAAAAGTTCTGGGAGATTTTTAAAGGATCACTGAAACTTGTTGAACCCTGAAGATCAGATTTATACTGTTTTTCGATATCTTTATAGTTTGATTTCGTCTGGGGGATAAGGTTTGAATATAATGATCTTGACATGTTCAAGGAGTTGATGGTCAACATTTTCAGATCCAAATCATCTTTTCTAATAACATCTTTAGAATCTTCAGGTTGATCGATTTGACTTAATTCAATCTCCACGTAATTCTTGATCCTGTCAAGTAACTTTGCTTCCTTTAATGACGGGGTTTTCCAGATCTGGTAAGGTTGTAAATTGTTTATAAGGTTGAAAAGATTGATGAAGTAGTTCACAGTCATGAGGTTTATAATAGTTAGTTTTGGATATGAATTTAACGACGTTAAGAAATCAACAAAGATTGACGATCCATCATTGATCACAAAGATCAATTCCGACGACTGCATGTGTATTCTCTCATTGTTTCTTTCATTCAATATCAAATGTTTGATATCTATGTATGAAAGATGTTGCTTGATATTGTAAAGAAATTGCGTCGTGTCAGTATTTGTTGAGGTCAAAATCGTAATCAGGAAAGGTTTGGGAACTTGGGGAATATTCTCAGAAACATATAATCTTGGCATTATGAAAGAAGTACCTTTGAAATCATCCTCTTCGTCCGTTTCGAATACCATGACGTTTGGTTTAGGTGAAGATGAACTATTACCTTCTTCATCAGTGGTTACAGAGAGGATTGAAGTGGTTTTTACTAACGGCAACGAGAAATCAGATTTGAATTCACGTCTCAAGTCCTTAAAGTCGTCCGCAACCTTTCCATAGGATCCTAGAAGATCATGTGGATTTTCCAAATCGTTAGTTATAGATTGCCAGGGAGAAAATGTCATCATAGGATCCCTTAAATCCGGAGTAACTCTTGACAGCGTTAAGTTTGGTGACATATTTGGCGACATATCTAATTCTGGGTTTGTTAAAGCATTGTAAATTGACAGATGGGAAGTTAATAATTTCCTGAGTGAAGCAGAAGGATGAGGCAGCAGCAGGAGCGGCGATGGCGGATTCAGTTGTGCTAGTAGTTGTGGCGATTCCAGACGAGATGATTGGGCTCGAAGCGTACGTCTAGCTCTGCGATCATTAGACTTTTGATGAATCTTTGGAGATGTCTTAGGAGATTCCTGTGGCAGTTGCAGTCTGTGTTGTGGTACACGGAACTTTTCACGGCTTTCAGATATTCTCAGGGTCTCAGGGATTCTCAGAGTCTCAATTCTCAGGGTCTCAGCTCTCAGACTTTCTTCACTCTTATTATGAGGTGTCTTCTTTGGTTTGGTGGCGCCACCATACATCTTAAGGGGTAGTGGATGTCGATCAAGGGCAATTCCTAATCGATCCAATTGACAGTTGGGGGATACTTCAACTGGTGGTTGTAGCGGAACTGAAGTTTCTGATCTACTTGTTAAAGAAGAAGAAGAAGATGTTGTTCCAACCATTTTGATATTGTTGTGGAGCAAAGTTGAGAGAGGGGTTGTAAAAAGTAAATCGCAAGACGTGATAAGGGAAATCGGCTGGCGCACGTCTTTGCGATTCTTTACTATGGAGATAGATTCAGATCGGACCGTGATTGCAGAGTCAGTAAAGTATCGAACTAGCGAGATTGTTGATGTAAGAGAGAACTGATTAGTGTTCAGAGTATTTAGCTTCGTTAGATGATTCAAATGATTCTGATTTATTGCGATATCTAAAACGAGCTAAAACGAGTTAAAACGCGCCTTATATGTGTCAAGAGCTAGCTACAAATGGTATTTCTGAATAAGTGTATCCAGTGACCAAATTGTCTTCGTATCGGGTCTATACTTAGTTATGTAATTGGTGTGTTCTGGGTTTTAGTGAATTATAAGATTTTTAACTCACCTGATATCTAGATTTATACTATTGTAAGGCTGCGTTGCAGATTGGCTTCCTGTATATAATCGCATATCTCAACGGTTATTATATGCAGGGGTAGTAGAAATGACACACTCCGAGGGTGGCCACATTTGTGGCATTTTTAATATATATATATTGATAATAATATATTATAATATCCTACCTATAATACTGTAATATATTTAGACCCGTATATTTTTTCTCTAAATATATTTTCATGATTTGATCGGTTATTTATTAACCTCTTTGTCAATTTAAGTATTAGTTTTAATTTCCTTAAAAGTATCATTATCATTATCATTATGATTAGGTAATTTAATAATAGGTTTAACAATACCCAATGGCAGATCTAAGACAAACTCAAAAGTCTATTGAGTTTGTCTTGTTGGTTATAAGATCTCATTAGATATGATATACTTATTTTGATTAGTTCGTATAAAAATCTGAAATTGTTAAGCGTAAATGAGGACATAGAATAAAATACTTGAGTTGAAATGAACATAGGAATAGAATGTTTATTATTGAGCATTATATAACAAAATGTTATTAAATCTGAACAAGGCGCGGACTTTTTGTTATTAATAACTGCTTAGTAACGAAATGATTTGTATTTAGTACGATTACTACTCTCTAGTATTGCCCAGATACTAGCGGAATTTATTTCCTGTATATAGTGTAGATATGGCCCTTCTATTTGGGTATTGATACTGGGATATGTTCCTTCATTATTGCGTATATATCTTTGATAAATATTCTGGATCGATAAGGGTTGGTAGTGGATGTTGTAACATTATTATAGTTCTACAACTATCATTTTCCAACTTCAAAAGGACACAACACTCTAAATTTGCAGGCAAATTAACAAAAAACTAAAAAATAGTACAGAAATCTAAATTCATCAACTAAAACATAAGAGGCTGGAAAAGACTTGTGATGAAAAATGTAATTCTGCTTTTAAGATATATTAGGTCCCAATAATAACGTATTGCAGAAGAGATGTTTCTACTTATAAAATATGAAAATCATTATAAGTAGGTATTGATAAGAAGAATAGACGAATCAAAGTTATCCAAAAAGAGAATACAAATTGTGCACGTCACGCTTAGATAAGCTCGAAAAACTTGATGAGCATTTTAATGTCGAAAATGATTATTATTACGAAATGTATTCTGCACTTTTAAGGAGGTAATTGCAAGCTTCGAAACCTATACCGAAATTTCCGTTGACCAATCTTAATGCCAACTATTCTTGCCGACATTCCCGAGTGGGTTATTTACAGTCTTTCGGCACATGCATGTATTCTATCAATAAGTTATTTATTATTATTTGTTTTTAATTTTTTTAGCCATACTGGTGATGTTCCCCATGTCGCACTCGTCTCATCGGGAAGCACTTATTTAATTAAAGAAATTTTAGATGCCGATATGGAAGCAAATTATGTACCAATGCTCACAACTCAGATACTTTGGAAATTATCCAATTAAAACCAAATCTATTATGATCTCTTGCTTTCCTCTTATTTTTCTTTTGGACTTGCAGTATGCAATATTTAGTATATATCGAACAACTTAATAATTTCCCCACTTTTGATGGATGTCAAACTCTTCTCTAATGAGCGCAGAACAAAGAAGTTAGAAATTGCTATCGATAGCACATCAGGGATTTTTCGTATCTACAGTTGGCAGGAAACAACTGTACCTTTCTGAAAATACAAATTACACAACTGAATGTTAATAAGATAATAGCAAGCCTACTTTACAGCTTACAATTCTCCGTTGTACATTTAAGTTGGATTACGAAAATGTAAAGACGTGAGAACATAGGTAGAGAGACATTGTGCATAGGATAGGAAACTCATGAATAAAAGAAAACAAGATATGGGTTTTTAGTGGTGTAATTAGACTAAAACCTAGATTAACATGGGTGTACTCCAACAAACCCATGACTTCACAGCCAATTCATGTCCCCCCTCCTACATGATTAGTTGGTACTACCAATTGAGCTAACTTTCTCCAAGCACTAGAAGCTTAATCTTAATACCACTAACAAAAAGGATAACAATGGTTGGCATTACTATTTTCATGTTTTTTTTTTAAGAAGACTACATATTAAGAAGATGGAAAGAATTAGATATTAGATGTCGGATTTCAGTTCGTTCAATTTTCTTGAAATTTGAAATTGTGGTGTGTCAAACTAGAATTTAACTCTGAGACAGCCGAATCTGCAAATTATTATTAAATGAGACGTGTGGGCTAGAGTATCAATGTCTAACTGCGGTATTTTCTGTCGTTTCTCCGGGCATTTTGTACTATATGTCTAGTTCATAACCATAACAAGTATAAAATAATTTGACTAGTCACTCTTGACCTGTTATTTACTCAACTACGCTTCACATGCATTAGCACTTTCAGTACACGACTTGTATATATTCCGAAAAGAGAGTGCAATTCCGGCTTCCGCCTTCCGCATATTGTTCGAGTCACGGACAGGAGAACGCTGCAACCTCTGCAGTTTTATTCATAGTTAAGAGCAATACTGCAATGAAGCACTACATAGATTCAAGAGCGCTTTAGCATGTCAACTCTTACGAAGCTCCCTCCTGTCTCTCATAAAGAGCTGGTTATCCCACTTGTATCGCTATAGTATTGAAATCCTAGGTATTAGCCACATTATTAGTAATTCTCCCGTCTAAATTTTGTATTGGTTTTTAATTAATTTTGTGTCCTTTGTAAAAAGATGTTAATACATCACAACCCTTCTTGAATCGAACGCAATGCGCTTCCGGTATTCGAATAGCTTCAATAGGTAATTTCGAAAAAGCTTCATGAAATCTTTTAAACCGCGTACAGGAGCTTAAGTTACCCATACTGTTGACGGCTTCATACGAGCCCTCCTATTTGCGCTATAAAAACCATACCATTAGTATCAAAAATGAAAGACACAGATAAATTACTCAAATTTAAATGCTATTCAGATCCTTAATTCCTTTAGGGTTATTGGGTTTGACCAAGGTCAACGCTGCTACAGTTGAGATAACCGCCAATACTCTTATAAGTACGGGTGATACTCTCTATTTTGATAATTTAGTAATCGACGCTGGAGTTTACTTAGCAATCGACTCTGGTTATACTCACAATTTTTATGCTGATTTAACCGTCAAAGGGCAGCTCTATATTAGTGATAGAAATCACGTGACTGGGATTACTTCTGATGTTTTTGGATCAAGTAACACGGTTACAAATTATGGACAGATTGTTCTCAATCATTTAAATGGTACATCGGCTCCTACATATGATTGGTATGGTGGAAATTTTTACAACTATGGGAATTTATGGTTTGCGGGAATCGGCAATACCGGTGGTTCAACTTTTGCTATTCAACCTGCCAATACATTTCTTAATAAGGGGACTATCACTTTCTATCAATCAGTGTCTCGTACAGGTGGTACTACGCACATAGGTCTTGATGATCGTTCAATTACAAATGATGGGACTGTTTGTCTTTACCAGCATATTTACTTTCAAGGATCAAATATCGGTGGTACTGGATGTTATGATATTGGCTTGAATAGTAACTTCTGGGTCACAAATGCCAAATCAAGACAAATAGCCCAATCGCAGACGCTCCTTCTTAGTACAAGCTCTTCTAGTATAAGAATTGATCTCTACAATCCTACATTTTCATATACGATTGCTGGATGGGGTAATGGAAATACTATTGGATTCAGTGGTACCATTCGAAGCTTTACTTATAACATTGATACATTGTCCATTAAAGCAGGTGTATATACATACACCATTAAAATTGGTACTGGTTACGACGCAACCAAAATGGTAATCGGAAGTGCTAACTTTGGGCAGGGTGCTGCTCTTTTAAACACAAACTTTGGTTTGCTTTACCCTCCTGCTCCCCCAAATCCTTCGAGACCAAGTGTTTGTGCCATATGTCCTTCAATTCCAGCTCCTCCTAACGGAAATGTACAAACAACAGTCACTTCTACTTGGTCTGGATCATATACTACAACTATTACTGAAAGCGCTTCTCAAGGTGGAACCAACACTGTTGTTGTTGAAGTTCCAAATACATTGACTACTTACACAACTGCAGAAACTACGACTGATTCTAACGGTAATCCTATCACTGATACTGCAGTTGTGATTATTACTACTGACTCCAACGGTGCTTTGTCTACCACGACATCCACTTTCCCAGCAACTTTAACAACTTACACCACCACTGAGACTACTACAGATTCTGCTGGTAACCCAATTACCGATACAGCAGTTGTGATTGTCACTACTGATTCTACGGGTGGATTAACTACAACCACTTCTACAATCCCAACTAGTGTTGCGGGTGATTTTACCACGTACACCACCACTGAGACTACTACAGATTCTGCTGGTAACGGCGGTGATGATCTTTTACTACGGCGGTGATGATCTTTTACTACGGCGGTGATGATCTTTTACTACGGCGGTGATGATCTTTTACTACGGCGGTGAT
>Ga0065704_10070176_pt1 | contig 138803 bp, 113 predicted proteins | sample SwiRhicommuniRL2_FD_59091 | JGI IMG/M metagenome (GOLD analysis project Ga0065704, IMG submission 59091) | Switchgrass rhizosphere bacterial communities from Rose Lake, Michigan, USA - RL2 v2 (version 2) | ecosystem: Host-associated > Plants > Roots > Rhizosphere > Soil | place: East Lansing, MI | reverse complement strand
CTGCTCGCGCTGCCACAACGATTTCGACAATGTCGCCGACCTTTCGGTGACCGATCTCAGGGCGGACGATATCCGCGCCGGCCGCCATGCCGAGGAGTGGGAAAAAATTCTGCGCCGCGTCGCTGCTGGCGAGATGCCTCCGCACTCCAAGCCGCAGCCAGACCCGGCGATGCGCGCGGCCTTCATCGGCTGGCTCGATTCTTCGCGCGCGGGCTTTGCCGCTGCCCATCCCGATCCCGGCCGGGCCACGATCCGCCGTCTCAACCGCGCCGAATACGCCAACGCGGTGCGCGACCTGCTCGCTGTCGAGGCAGGCTTCAGCCGCGAGCTGCCCGCCGACAATTCCGGGTTCGGCTTCGATAACATCGCCGATGTTCTGTCCGTCTCGCCCACGCTGATGGAACGATACGTCGCGGTCGCCGGCAAGGTGGGCCGCATGGCGACCGGCCTCACCTCGCGCCGTGACGTCGTGACCACATATCAAGTACCCAAGGACGGTTCGGTCAGGAACTCCGGCGTCCCGGCTTACAATGAACGTGCGAGCGCCGACCTGCCGATCGCCTCGCGCGGAGGCGGCGCGTTCGAATACTTCGCACGGTATGATGGCGAGTATGACATCGCCGCTTGGCTCAATTCCAACACCAACAACGAGACCGACCGTCTCACCGAGGACCGGTACAGCCTCCGCGTACCGTTGAAGGCCGGCAATCACCTTGTCGGACTCTCCTTCCGTCGCCAGATCTGGCCGGACGAGAGCATCGAAACGGTGCGCAACGATACCGACAAGGTGCCACTGCCGGTCGATCCACCTAAAATGCTGCCGCTCGATGTCTGGGTAGATGGCAAACGCGTGCAGACACTGGACGTGCCCTCCTACCGCATGCACCCGCGCTATTCTCAGCAGAACTTCCCGCGCGATGTTTTGCAAATCGATGTCGCCGGCCCCTATGACGCCAGGGGCATCCCCGACACGCCCAGCCGCCGCGCGATCTTCCAGTGCATGCCGCGCAAGGCAAGCGAGGAAGAACCCTGCGCCACGCGGATCGTCTCCAGCCTCGCCCGGAGGGCATGGCGCCGTCCGGTCGGTGCCTTCGACATTGCGCCGTTGATGCGCATCTACGCCAGCGAGCGCGCCGCTTCCGACTTTGAGCATGGTATCGAAGCGGCGGTGGAGGCGATCCTCGTCTCGCCGGAATTCCTGTTCGTCGTCGAGCGCGATCCGGCGGGCAGCCTGCCCGGCAGCGTCCACACCGTGAGCGACGTCGAACTTGCAACCCGCCTCTCCCTGTTCCTGTGGAGCTCCATTCCCGACGAACGCCTTCTTGCGCTCGCTGAAAAGAACAGGTTGCACGATGGCGCCGTCCTTGATGCAGAGATCGCGCGCATGCTGGCCGATCCAAAGGCCGAGGCGCTGACAGCCAACTTCGCCGGGCAATGGCTCTACTTGCGCAACCTGGACCAGCAGCGCCCCGACATCACGGTCTTCCCGGATTTCGATACCCGCCTGCGCAGCGCCATGGCGCGCGAGACGGAGCTGTTCTTCGCCAATGTCGTGCGCGCCAACCGGCCACTTACCGATTTCATCGCCGCCGACTATACCTTCCTCAACCAGAGACTGGCCGAGCACTACGGCATCGCCGGTGTGAACGGTACGGCGTTCCGCAAGGTCAACCTCGATCCCGGCTCTCACCGTGGCGGGCTGCTAGGGCAGGCCAGCATCCTCACCGTCACGTCCTATGGCAACCACACCTCGGTGGTAAAGCGCGGCAAGTGGGTGCTCGACAATATCCTCGCCTCGCCGCCGCCGCCGCCGCCGCCGGACGTGCCCGCGCTCAAGGCCGAGCACGACGGACGCCTGTTGACCGCCCGCGAGCAGTTGGAACTGCACCGCACCAACCCCAGCTGCGCCGCGTGCCACGTCAAGATGGACCCGCTCGGCTTCGCGCTCGAGAACTTCGACGCGGTCGGCGGCTGGCGAACCAAGGATGCCGGGCAGCCGATCGACAATGCCGCCGTGCTGCCAGACGGCACCAAGTTCGCCGGCATCACCGGACTTCAGAAAATCCTGATGGACCGCAAGGATGAGTTCGTCCGCGCCTTTACCGAGCGGCTGATGACTTATGCCTTGGCCCGCGGCGTCGGCGCGCAGGACATGCCCGCCATCCGCACCATCGCAGCGGATGCTGCAAAGGACGACTACCGCGTGCGCGCGATCATCAAGGGGATCGCCACCAGCCCCGGTTTCACCATGCGCAAGGTGCCGGCGCCTTTCCAGTCCGCCGACATGAGAGGGACGAAATGAGGATCATGCGCCAGCCCCTCGCGCGCCGGACGATATTGCGCGGCATCGGCACGGCCATGGCCCTGCCATTCCTTGAAGCCATGATGCCCTCGGCCCGCGCCGCAGACATCGCCGCACGCCCCAAGCGGCTGCAGGTATTTTATTCGCCCAACGGCATGACGATGCCGGAGTATCGCCCCTCTGCCGGCAGCGGCGAACTCGTGCTGCCGCCGACGCTGGAGCCGCTGGAGCCGCACCGCGACATGATCTCGGTGATCTCCGGGCTCGGCCATCCGCAGGCCGCGGCGATGGGTGACCGGCCCGCAGGGCATGGCCGCTCCTGCCCCGCCTTCCTCACCGGCGCGCATGCCAAGCAAACCGAGGGGCCGGACATCCGAGCCGGCGTCTCGATGGACCAGGTCTTCGCCGCGCATCTTGGTGATGCGACGCAGATCCCCTCGCTCGAAATCGGCATAGACCAGGCGAGTCTGCTAGGCAGCTGCGACATCAACTATTCCTGCGCCTACACCAACGGCATCTCGTGGCTGACGCCAACCGTGCCGCTGCCGGTGACAGCAAATCCGCGCGCAGTATTCGAGCGGCTGTTCGGCGACGGCGAGGCGCTCGACGAGAAGAGCCGAATGGCGCAGCTTCGCCGGCAATCCTCGATCCTCGATTTCGTGATGGAGGACACCGCGCGCCTCTCCGGCGATCTGGGCATGGAAGATAGGCGTAAACTCGACGAATATCTCGACGCAACGCGCGCCATCGAAAAGCGCATACAGCGCGCGCAAGTTTCCCCTGCCACCGCGCAGGCGGCGACGATCGAGCAGCCGGCTGGCATTCCCGACGACTTCGCTGAGCATGTCAGGCTTATGATCGACCTGCAGGTCCTGGCCATGCAAGCGGACATCACTCGCGTCAGCACCTTCATGATCGGCCGAGAACTTTCGAACCGCACCTATCCCGAGATCGGCGTGCCGGATTCGCACCATATGCTCAGCCATCACGGCAACAACCCGGACAAGATGGCGCGGCTGGCGAAGATCAACCGCTACCACATGGAATTCTTCGCCTACCTCCTCCAGAAAATGAAGGAGACCAAGGACGGCGAAGGATCGCTGCTGGACCGGACGCTGGTGATCCGTGGATCGGCCTTCGGCGATTCCAACGATCATGACTATATGGACCTGCCGATCGTCGTCGCTGGCGGCTTGGTCCAAGGCGGGCGCAGCATGGCAGTGGATAAGGGCACCTCGATGTCGAACCTGATGCTCGCCGGGCTGAACCTGCTCGATGTGCCTGCCACCTCGTTCGGCGACAGCACCGGTGCGCTGGCGGAACTCGCCCGTGCTTAGGCGAGGCGCATTGGCGGCGCTGCTGGTCACGTCCACGCCGGTTTGGGCGGATGACGCTTCGCTGATCAGCGCGCTGGCGGACGATGATGTCGCGGGCGCCGATGCCGCACTCATAGCAGGCGCCAAAGCCAACACAGCCATCGGATACGGCGAGACACCGCTGGCACGGGCGGTGGAGACACAGGACGCGGCCCTGGTGCGTACCTTATTGACCCATGGCGCGAAGCCGAACACCGTCGATGCCAGTGGCGTCACGCCGCTCGTACTGGCCTGCGAGCGCGGCAGCGGCGAAATCGTAGATCTACTGCTGGATGCGAAGGCCAAGGTCAACGCTGTGGGACCGGCCGGCATGTCGCCGCTCGCGGTCTGCGCGCGCTTTTCGCCTGCCTCCACTGTCACACGCATGCTGGCGATGGGGGCCAAGGCAGAAGCCCTCGATACGCGTGGACAGACGCCGCTGATGTGGGCTGCCGCATCGGGAAATGTTGCTGCCATCGAGGCCTTGCTCGGCGTTGGCGCGGAAGTGAACAGATCCACCCCCGCCGGTTTCACCCCGCTCGCCTTCGCGATCAAGAGCGGCGTGCCCGAAGCATTGGCAGTGCTCCTGGACGCCGGCGCGGATGCCTCGTGGCGTGGACCGGAAAACACCAGTGCCGCGCAGTTGGCGGTCTATCAGCGGAACTGGCCTGCCGCCGCGATGCTGGTCCAGCGTGGTGCCGATCTCACCGAGCGTGACCGTCACGGGCGCCAGCTTCTCCACGCCGCAGCCGAAAGCGGCGATCTCTCGTTGATCGCGTTACTGCTCGCGAGAGGCGCTGATCCGAACGCGCTGACCGGCCCGTCACGGATAAAGTGGGTGACGGAAGCAAACTTTGGCGTCCCTCCCCCGCCTATACCGCCGACGCCGCCGCTCCTTCTCGCCGCACAACATGGGCGTGTGGAGGCGATGAAGCTTCTGGCGCAGGCCGGAGCGAACAAGACTTTCGTCGCCGAAAACGGTGCGAATGTCGTGCTGGCAGCGGCGAAAGGCACCAGTCCCGAGGCGCTCGAATATGCGCTTGCGCTCGCGCCTGACGCCAACGCTGCCGATAAGAGCGGGATCACGGCGCTACATGCCGTCCTCTTCGGCGGAGACCATGACCGCCTGTTGACGATGCTGAAGATCCTCGCGCGCCACGGTGCGCGCACCGATATCGCAGCCCGGAACGGAAAGACCGCCGCCGACATCGCTGCTTCAGGCCTTTCCGCTGTGAAAGCCGCCTACGATCATGTCTTTGCAGGTGGCCCAGCTCCCGTGCTAGCGCTTGCGCATCAGTGAATCCCCGTTCGAAGCCCCGATCAAAAGGACAGGTTGTCGCATGAACCGAATGAAGTCTCTTGTCGCTGCTGGTGCCGTTGTTTTCGCCGGCCTCACTGCAAGTTCCGGCCTCGTCAGCGCCGCACCTTCGGCGAGCACAACCATCTCCACCCGGCAGGCGAACTTCAAGAAGATGGGCGGCGCAATGAAAGCGCTGAAAGACGAGCTTGGCGGTAGCGCGGACAAGGCCAAGATGGTCGCCGCGGCCAAGACACTCGCCGCGACTGGACGCGCGCAGGCCAAGCTTTTCCCCGCCGGCACCGGCCCCACCGCCGGCGTGAAGACCGATGCCCTCGCCACGATCTGGAGCGATCGCGCCGGCTTCGACAATAGCATGAGCAAATTTATCGCTGAAGCTGACAAGCTCGTTGCTGCTGCCGGAACCGGCAATACCGCCGCCATCGGCGCTCAGTTCAAGGTCGTCGGTGCCGCCTGTGGCGCCTGTCACCGCGAGTTCCGCGCCGACGACTGACAGGCAGACCGTCGCGAGACCGCGCCGGTTCGACCCGGATATGAGAGCTTTCCATGCGCCCGCTTCGCGGGGCGCTGGTCGCGTTTTCGTGGGCGGATGACGAGGACCGGACAACGGTCTCGCACCGCTGTCCGGGCTACGGCACCCTCGTTCTGCTCGCGTTCCGCTCACTGATTAGCTCGGATTCAATCAGAACCGGGGCGAAGACTTACGGTTCTAGATTTTCCCTGCTCTTGCACCATCGGGCACCAGCAGGTTGAGCGCCACTGCCGTCACTGCCGCAGGCAGCACTCCTGAGCCGAGCAGTATACGCAGCGTTTCCGGAAGGTGCTGCAGCGCCATGGGCTCCAGTTGGAGCCCGAGCGCCAGCGACAGCGAAACGCCGAAGATCAGCATATTGCGCTGCGTCCACTCGACGGCGGACAGCATCGCCGTTGCCGCCGAGGCGACCATGCCAAACATCACGATAACCCCGCCTCCCAGCACCTCGATAGGGATGGTGGTGATCATCGCACCCACCTTGGGCAGCAACCCGCACACGATCAGAAATAGCGCGCCCAGCGTCACTACATGACGGCTCATGATGCCGGTTATCGCGATCAGCCCGACGTTCTGGCTGAACGTGGTGTTGGGCATTGCACCGAACACGGCAGCGAGAGCGGTGCCGACACCGTCCGCGCAGACCGCACCGGAAAGCTCCTTGTCGGTCGCCGGGCGCCCTGCGCTGCCCTCGCAAATGGCATCGACGTCGCCGATGGATTCGATCGAGGAGACGAACCCGGTCAGGCAGAACCCGAGAATAGCCGAAGCGGAAAGCGCGAAACCGAAGTGAAACGGCATCGGCAACATCACCAGTCCGGCCGCTCCGACAGGCGAGAAATCGACCCGCCCCATGACAAGTGCAAGCGCATAGCCGGCCATCAGCCCCAGCAGCACTGCCGCGCTTTGGAATATGCCGCGCGCGAAGAAGTTCAGCGCCAGAGTCACGACAACCACGGTTCCCGCCAGCAGCCACGACTGCCATGCGCCGAACGCAGGTGTTCCCACCGCGGGCACACCGCCCGCCGAATACTGCACACCGATCCGCATCAGCGAAAGGCCGATCATCAGCACCACCAGCCCGGTGATCATCGGCGGCAGAGCAAAGCGTATCCGGCCCACGAAGAAGCTGAGACCCGCATGAAGCAGCCCGCCAAACAGTGCCGCGGTGGTAAGTGCGGCCATCGCCTCCACCCCCTTGCCGGCGACGATGGGGATCATAACCGGGATAAAGGCGAAACTCGTCCCCTGCACCAGCGGCAGCCGCGCCCCGATCGGGCCGAAACCGATGGTCTGCAGCAGCGTTGCGACGCCGGCGAAGAACATCGCCATCTGTATCATGTAGACCATCTGCGACGTGTCCGCCGATCCGTAGCCGAAGCCAGCAGCCCCTGCGACGATGATGGCCGGGGTCATGTTGCTGACGAACATCGCGAGCACGTGCTGTATGCCCAGCGGCACGGCGATGGCGAGCCCGGGAAAATACTCCGGATCGCGGGCCTGGGCAGCGTTGATACCGGCTGGCGAGACGGCGCTGGCAGGGGAGGCAATCGCGGTCATGGCGCGTCCTTTCATGCGAAAGTCATGAGGTATTCGAGCGATGTCCGGGCACGCTCGATGATCCGTTCCCGGTCCACGGTGGCGAGTTCCCCGCCGCGCACTACGCCGCGCCCCTCCACGAACACGTCTCGCGCGCTTGCTGGAGGGCTCAGTATGAGGCCGGCTACCTTGTCCCACGCCCCTGTCGAAGCGACATCGGCCATGTTCCACACCGCCAGATCGGCCCGCTTGCCGGGCTCCAGGCTGCCGCAGTCCGTGCGCCCGAGCACGCCCGCGCCGCCTCGCGTCGCCAGCCATAGCGCCTCGCGCGGGTCGAACTTGTCTGCGCTGAGTTGCACGCGCTGGAGCAGCATGGCCTGACGCGCCTCCGCCAGCAGGTTGGCGCTATCGTTGGAAGCCGAACCATCGACACCGAGGCCGACCTTGCAGCCCGTATCCATCATCGCCCGCACCGGCGCGATGCCCGATCCAAGACGGCAGTTAGAGCATGGACAATGCGCAATGCCGGTGCCGGTCCGGGCGAATAGCGCGATTTCCCGCGCATCGAGCCGGACGCAATGCGCATGCCATACATCGGGTCCGGTCCAGCCGAGATCCTCGGCATATTGCCCCGGTCTGCAGCCGAAGCGCTCCAGCGAAAAAGCTATGTCGTCGGCATCCTCGGCCAGATGGGTGTGCATCATCACGCCCTTGTTGCGCGCGAGCAGGGCTGACTCGCGCATCAGGTCGGTGCTGACCGAAAACGGCGAACAGGGCGCGACTGCTACCCGCAGCATCGCGCCCTCGGCAGGATCGTGGAATGCGTCAATCAGGCGGATGGTATCGGCAAGGATCGCTTCCTCATCCTCAACCACGCTGTCGGGCGGAAGGCCGCCCTTGCTTTCGCCCACGCTCATCGAACCACGTGTGGCGTGGAAGCGCAGGCCCACCTCGCGCGCGGCATGGATCGTGTCCTCCAGCCGCACGCCATCGGGATAAAGGTAGTGATGGTCCGAACTCATGGTGCACCCGGACAATGCCAGTTCGGCGAGCCCAAGCTGGACGGCGGCGAAGACGTCTTCCGGACGGTAACGCGCCCAGATCGGATAGAGCCGCTTGAGCCAGCCGAACAGTGATGTGTTGATCGCCCCCGGCAGCGCGCGGGTCAGCGACTGGTAGAGATGGTGATGGGTGTTGACGAGGCCGGGCGTCACCACGCAGCCGCGCGCCTCTATCACTTCATCTGCGGCATCGGCATAACCCGCAAGCTCGGCCGTAGTCCCGATCTGCGCGATCACGCCGCCACGAAAGGCAATGGCGCCATCGGCAATCTCGCGCCGCGCATTGTCCATCACGACAAGCGAGTCGGCGTGGCGGATGAGGACCAGTCGCTGCCCTTGCGCCACGACCGAGCCTGCCCGCTCCATGATCACGGCGTTCCGTATTCGTAGCGGTCCCAATGATCGAGCAGTTCGTCGACCACCTTCGATCCCACAATATAGAGGTTCTCCACCGCCGCGCCGAGCCCGGCATAACCCTCATTCTCGCGCAAGAGATAGCTGGCCGCATCGACTCTTTCGGGCGGCATCGTGTAGTTGCTGCCCGCCCGCAACACGAGCACACGGTCGCGGTCGACCTTGCCGATATTGTCTAGGTAGGTGACTGCCTGCAGGACGCCGGTATCTTCCATCGCCGAGGTGACGAATTCGCCCTTGCCGCCCGTCCAGTAGCGGACCCAGGAATTGGCCCAGTCGGTCATCAGCTTGCCGTGCCAGAAAGTCATCGCCGACAGTTGTTCTCCTTCCAGCACAAAGGGCGGCTCCTGCGCGTGAGGATATGCGGTGAAGCGAGCGCGCTCCTCGGCGATGGCGTGGGAATCGGGAAGCTCTGTGTCGCGGGTCAACTCATATGCCCACTTTTCAAGACTGGGATTGATCTGGAACATCTCGCCGCCCGAGGGATCGGGCTTGCCGGTCATGTCGTTCGGGCCTTTGGTCTGGCGCGGAAAATAGCCGAACTTCCAGTCTGAGGGAATTTCGCGTGCGTCGATTTCATGCGCCAGATCGCCGTCGACGACGTAGCGCGCCCACGCCACCGAACCGATCGAGGCATCCTCGGGATCGATCCCTGCGATACCCGCCACAAGCCAGTAGGCTTTGGACAGATCAAAACGGGGATCGAGCCCCAGCGCCATCGTCGCGGCGGTCGAGCGGGCCGTACCGATGCCGGTCACCATGCCCAGCACCTGGGTTTCAGGATTGTAGTAGAGGTCGTGGAAGGATTGCGGAAAAGGTATCCGCATCGAAAGGCCGCGCCGCTCCTTCCAGAGCTGGAACTCGCCGGCAACGTCGCCCGCGTCCTCGCCGATCTCAAACAGCGAGACCACCACCACCTTGACTGGCAGCGGGGTTTCGCACGGCGCACCCGGCTCGCAGGCGAGGACGTCCGGTTGGGGGCCTTGCGCGCGCGCTGGCAACGCTGCGGAGCAAAGCGCCAGACAGGCTCCGATAATCGCCACCGCGCTTTTCACGAATTGCATTGCATTCCCTTGGAAAAAGCGAGGTGGCGCCGGCATTTGCCGACGCCACCTGCGCCATGGAAGAGATCAGAACCGGTAGGAAACCGTCGCCTGGAAGCTCCGCGGCAATTCCGGTAGGACGATGGTGGAGCCAAACAATTCGGTGAAGTTTGCGCGGAAATACTTCTTGTCGGTCAGGTTCTTCACCGTGGCGCGGAACAGCCATGGTCCGCTCTCATACGAAGCGCTGACGTCGAACTTGGTGTAGGCCGGAAGCTTCACCGCTTTCGATTGGCCGGAATAGACCGAGTCCACCGCGACCATGCTGCCCGCGAACGCCAGCCCATTGTCGAAGGCGTACGTGCCGGTAAGCGAGTAGAGGTTGGTCGGGATGCCGGCACGGCGCGCATCGCTCTTGCTGCCAATCGGGACGAGGCCGATCGGCTGCCCGCCCAGATAGAGCGTCGGATCAGCGACATTGACCAGGTCTTCGATACCGAAGAAGCTGAACAGCGTACCTTCCTCGATCGCGGTAAGATTGTAGACCTTGGTCCGGGTGTAGGCGCCTGTCAGCAGCAGGTGGTCGTCGACGGCCCAGCGGAATTCGGCTTCCAGGCCCTTGGTCTCGACCGCCTGGTTCACCGTGATCGACTGCGCGCTATAATCGACGCGTTCCTGCTTGTAGACCGAGATCGCTGCGTAGAGCCGGTCGTCAAGCCATGTGCCCTTCAGGCCGCCCTCGTAGAGCTTCGAGGCGGATATCCACGTGCCAGCCGCGAGGTTCGCCGGATCGAGCTCGGCGCCCTGCCCGACGACTACCACCGACTGCCTTGCCGCCGTCACGTACGGTATCAGACCAAACGGCAGCTTGTAGGAGGCACTGGCAGACCAGGACCATGCGCCGTCTGTATCCTTGGCACCAGAAAAGCCCGGATCGGCTTCCATCTTCGGAATGTTGTAGTTGGAAACGCCCTTGATGTGATCGTAGCGCGCGCCCAGCGTGACATCGAGGCCGAAGTTGAAGTCAAGATCGACAAGCCCCGCAAAGGCGAGGTCGGTGTAATGGCCCGTGACGTAGCTGGTGTAGTCGCAGTCGCATTCGGTGGACAGCAGACGGTCGCTTGCAGGCGTGTAGCCAACGGTCAGGTCGACGCGGTGGAAGTACTCGTAATTGAAGTCTTCACCATGCTTGAAGTGGGTGTAGCGAATGGAGGGCGAGAGCTGGAATGCGAACTTGCCCGCCTCATTCTCGAAGGACTTCGAGACAACTATCTTGTCCTCAAACACGTAGGAATCATGGAATTGTGAGAAACCGTACGCGTTTTCGTTGAGGTTTTCGTAGCTGTCGTAGAACGCCTGGTTCTTGATCTCCAGATCGCCTGGACCTTCCCAGATGAGATCGGCGTATAGCGCGGTGCCCCGGTTGTTGAGCTTGTCGTTGGGACCGGTCAGCGTGTTCTTCCGGCTCAGCTTGGTGGTGCCGGTATTGACCAAATTGAGCAGGGTGTACGGGGCGCTGGTGAAGCAAGCGTCAGTGATTGAGGATGCGAAAACGTTGCCTCCACACTGGAAGCCGCCGAATACCGAGAGGCCGCCCGGGAACGCCGCATTGATTTCCTGCTGCGACATCTGCCCGTCGCCGTTGTCATCCAGCGATTGGGCGGAGCCGGTGATGTAGGTGCCGTTGTCGACCAGATCCTGCGTCAGGCGGTTCCAGCCGCCGTTCTGCTGACCGCGATAGTTCTGGTACATGCCGCCGAACTCCAGGCGCAGGTTCGGCGTGATATCGGTATCGAAAGCGGCCTGGATGATGTGCTGCTTGGTCGACATATTCCGGTAATAGCTGCCGGAATCCTCGATTTCCGCATAGAGGCTGTAGCCGAACTCCTGGGTGCCCAGTTTGCCGGGGCCGCGAATTTCGGCCTGCATGTCCGCCTTCGCCCAGCTCCCGCCGGTGAAGGTGACCTGGCCTTCGGGGTGGGCCATGTAGGCGCCGCCCTGCACGCGCGCCGACTTGGGCACGAAGTTCATGTAGCCGCCGGTCTTCGAAGGACCATAAATCGGCGAAGCGGGACCGCGCACGATATCGATGCGCTCGGCCGCCGCGATCGGCGTAGGGTAGTTGCCCGGGTTGTCGAGACGGCGCACGCCGCGGAAATAGACTTCGCCCGGCGTACCGCGAATGTCGAGCGCGCCGCCAACGCCGAAGAACGAGTTGGTAAACGTACCGGGCGCCTGCGCGACAAGGTCATAGATGTCGGTGATGCCGAAGCGCTCCATCTGCTCGGAGCTGATGGTCGAAGCCGAGCGCGGCGTTTCGACCAGTGTCTTGTCGAACCCAAACACCGTGCCGACGTTCTCGATCGGCAAAGCGCCCAGCGCCCCGGTGACGACGATTTCGCCCGTGGGCTCTTCAGCCTCCTGGGCAAGCGCGGGTGAGGTCAGCGCGGTGCAGCCGATCAGGCTTGCCGCCAGCATAGCCAAAGGCCGCTTCGATCGACGGCTCCGCATGGCACCGTTTTCCCGGTCAACTAAGCAATATGTTCTGGTCATTGTCTAAACCCCCTGAATTCGGCACGCGCAGGACGATCCAACCCCGCGTTCCGATCGTTAGTCTGTGACTGACCTCTCCCCAGTTCGTTTGTTTTTTGCTGTACGTCGTGACTTCAAATGCCGCTTCGGCAGAGCGTGAAACCGGCCTGTTCTCCTAGGATTCCAGTGAACGTTCAAAACGGCCAAGATCGCGCTCGAACTGTTCGAAACGCTTTTCGAGATCGGCCTGAAGTCTTGCCTTCTCATTGGCGGCAAGGAAGCGTTGGCAGGCGGCGGCCGCCGTCGCGGTGGCACAGCTCTGCGCGACCCGGCCGAAATCACCGCCACGCCAATAGCTCGCCCCTGGGACAAACGAATATTCCAGGCTTGCCCGCGCCAGCTCCTTCAGATCGCGATACGACAACCCCTGCTCCATCGCGGCACGGCGAAACTCGTTTGTCATGTCGGACCGCAGCACGCCCTCGTCATCGGTGGAAAGGGCCACTGGCACGCCCATCGAGCGGTAGAGCTTCAGCGGGTGTTCGCCGCCTTCCACGCCCAGGATCACGGCATTACTGGTAAGATTGACTTCGACCGCGATCTTGTCCCGCGCCATGCGTGCCAAGGTCTCCGGAGCGCCTTGCTCATAAGCGATATCGGTGCCGTGCCCGATGCGGCGGGCCCCCGAGGCGATGGCCTTGGCGATATGGTCCTCCAGTTCCTGCGGCGCGACCAGGCCCAAAGCCAGTTCGCCTGCGTGCATGGTCACTTTCACGTCCGGATACCGGGCCTGCAGGAACCGGAACATCGCCATGTGCAGGTCATAGTCGCGCAGGGCCACCGGATCGTCCTCGGGCATCACGATGTTCACGCCCACGAAACGCGGATCGCGGTGCGCCAAAACAAAGCCCGCAATCAGCGAACGATAAGCAATCGCCGGCGCCTTGCCGCGCCAGGCGAAGGTAAGGTAATGCATGGCCACGTTGCAGCCGGGCTCAGCCGCCGCGGTGCCGCAGGATTGCAGAGAGTGCGCCTCGGCATCCTCGCGGTCAGCCTCCGCGATCGCCTTCGTCACCGCCGCCTCCGCCGCGCCGATCTCTTTGTCGTACACGGCGGGAAGATCCGCTTCGGCGACGGTTTCGTCTCCGCCCGCCATGGCATATTCGACCAGCGCGCGAGGATCGCGCATCAGTTCCACGTAGCTTACCCGGTTGCGCGCCGCGCTGGCCCGCGTCAGCGCGATCCACCGGCCCATCTGACCGGCAAAGGCAGGGCTGAACTTGTCGAAGCTGGTGAAGAACTGCGTATGCCCGGAAACCTGGTCCGCCCCGACGCCGCGCTGATATCCGCGCGTGGAAAGCGCATCCACGAGCCTGCCGTATGTGAACGGGTCCGCTTCGGCGAGCTTGGCGATCCGCCGCTCTTGCGCGCAGGGGCCGCGAACTATCCGCTCCATCTTGTCGTCCGCGCACATGTCGTCTCGCGCGGCCACCTGGAGGAAATCCTCGGCGTAGATGTTGCCGCCCATGTGGTTGTGCAGATCACCGCCTTTGGGCATGGCCTGCAGGAACATGCGCAGCTGCGCTGCATTGCCGGCAACCTTGTCAAAAATTGCCGCCGCCGCTGCCTCGCTTGCGGTGTCGGCGTTGGCACCCGCGGCGCAAAATACGCCGGCGAGCGGCAGAGCTGCCATCAGGGCACTGCGGAAGGAGGGCAACCGGGACGTGCGGCGCGGCAAACTAGCATGGAACGCGGGGCCTTGGACCCGCTTTCTTGCGCGCGCCCGCGCCAGTCCATGCAGAAGCTCATTCCATGTCATTGTCGAAATTGCCAGACCCCACCGTCACACCGCGATGGCCCTCACCGCCAGCAGGCAAACGCAGCAGGTCGACTTGCGCTTGCAGCTAGCGACCAGCAGCCGCCTTTTCCGGGGAGGATCGGTTAGGCAACTGCCAGTCGAGCGCACCTTCCGGTGATATTTCTGGTGGTAGGCACTTGACTTAATTCGAGCAAACGCAATGAATCCCACAGTCCGTTGCAAAAATTAGAGCGGGTAGGGAAGCTGCACCAATGCCGGCGTTTTCGCGTTTTCTACGGTACTTCATCACCGTCGGGCGACTGGGTTCGATCCGCAAGGCCGCGGACGAACTCAACGTTTCGGCTTCCGCGATCGCGCGGCAGATCCTTAATGTCGAAGCCGACATCGGCGTGCCTCTTTTCGAGCGTCTGCCGAGCGGTCTGCGCCTGACGGCAGCCGGCGAAATCATGATGGCCGCCGGCAATCGCTGGCAGAAGAACATGATGGATGTGCGCGCCCAGATCGAGGACTTGCGCGGCCTGAAACGCGGCCATGTCGACATGGCGATCATCGATGCGCTGGCAAAAGGGCATATTCCCGCGGCCATCCGCTCCATCCAGAACCGCTACCCCGGAATCACCGTGGGAGTAAAGGTTCTCGAGAACGACGAAGTGCGAAAGGCGCTGGCAAACGGCGAAGTGGACTTTGGCATCCTGTTCGAGCCCCAGTCCTACCGCGATCTGACCGTGCGGTCCTTCGTCGAGGTGGTGCTCGGATTCGTTACGCCTGCCGGCCACCCGCTGGGCGATGTCACCGAAGCGCGCTTCTCTGCTTGCACCGGCTCCCCACTGGTGGTGCCCGCATATCCGTTGGCTGTGTGTCAGCAGATCGCCGTGCTGGAAGGAACGACCGGGATGGAAATCGACCGAGCGGTGAGTTCGGACAACATCCAGTTGATCACCTCGATGGTGCTTGAAGGCGCCGGCATTGGCATTCTCACCTCGCTCGACGTGATCAACGAGGTTCGGGCGGGACTGCTGTCCTTCACACGGATTTCCGATGCGCTGCTGCGCCCGATGACTCTGGCGTTGTGCACCAACTCCGCCCGTACTCCCTCTTATGCCGCGAGCATCGTGCTCAGCGAGATCGAGAACGGGTTCGCACAGCTCAGCTACCCATCCTCGATGCAGCAGGGCGCGTAAAAACCTTGGTTGACGGGCCGCGCCCGATTGCGCCAGGCAAACTAAGTTTATAGCCTGACGCGCTGTTCAGTTTTCCCCGACAGGATTCGCGACATGAGTTCCGATACGGAGCCCCAGCTTCATTATCTTGAATATTACGAAGATTTCCTCGCCAAGGTCCGCCTGCTTTCGCGCAAGGTCCGCGAAAGCGGATGGGACCCCGAATTCGTGATAGGCGTCGGTCGGGGCGGGCTGATCCCGGCCGTCTACATCTCGCATCAGCTTGAACTGCCTATGCTATCTATCGACCATTCCTCGAAAGTTCCGGGATTCGCCGATGAGCTTCTAGCTAAAGTCGCGGCCATGACAGCCACCGGAACGCGCATGTTGTTCGTCGACGACATCAACGACAGCGGCGGCACTATCGAATACATTCGCGGACTGCTTGCCGCCCACGCCTGCAAAACCGAAAATCTGCGCTTCGCTGTCGTCATCAACAATCAGAGCTCCAAGGTCGAAGTCGATCTGTGGGCAGACATGATAGACCGATCCGAGGACAAGCGCTGGTTCGTTTTTCCTTGGGAGGCGGTAGGGACCAAGGAATCCATCGTCGAAGAAGCACGCTCCGTGCCGGAACGACTTTCCTGACCATCTCTCGTTTTCCAGTTTCGCGAAAGTAATCCATGCGCATTTGTGTCTACCTCGGGTCTTCGCCCGGTCGCACCCCTATTTACCGTGAAGCCGCCGAGCAATTCGGCACTCTGCTGGCCAAGCGCGGGATCGGCCTCGTTTATGGAGGCGGCGAAGTCGGCCTGATGGGCGTCATCGCCAATGCCGTGTGCGCTGCGGGCGGCGAAGTGATCGGCGTGATCCCCGAGGCGCTGCGTGCCCGCGAGAAGGACCACCAGGGCATCACCGAGCTTCACGTGGTGAAATCCATGCACGAACGCAAGGCGCTGATGGCCAAGCTGTCCGACGGCTTCGTCACCCTGCCCGGCGGCATCGGCACCTTCGAGGAAATGTTCGAGGCATGGTGCTGGTCGCAGCTGGGCTATCACGCCAAGCCGGTGGGCCTGCTGAACGTCGGCGATTTCTATGACGGCCTGATCCAGTTCGTGGACAAGATCGTGGCCGAGGGCTTCCTGCAGGACCGCCACCGCGCGATGCTGCTGATCGAGCGTGATCCCGAAGTCCTGCTTGATCGTATCATAAGCTTCATACCGCCCGAAACCGAGCACTGGCTGCACGAAGGCGAAAACTGATGACGGCACGAGAGCTTGTCGAGATCTGGGTCGAGCGCTTCAACGCTTACGACGCCGCAGGTCTCGCCGCGCTCTACGCCGAGGACGCAGTCAATCATCAGGTCACGCAGGAGCCAGTGGTGGGCCGCGCTGCCATTCAAGCCATGTTCGAGCGCGAATTCGCTGCAGCCGAAATGGTCTGCATCGCCGAGGCTATCCACGAGGCGGGTGACGTCGCGGCGTTGGAATGGCGCGATCCACTGGGCCTGCGCGGCTGCGGTTTCTTCACCGTCCGCGAAGGGCTGATACGGTTCCAGCGCGGCTACTGGGACAAGCTCTCGTTCCTGAAGATGCACGGATTACCCATAGAGTAACGGCGCGTCAGTCGTCGCCCTTGTCGCCTTGCGCCATCGTGCGAACCATCAGTTCTTCGAGCCGCTCGGGGTCGATCGCGCGCACCACCCTGGCCTTCTGCTCGCCGACGCCGGGCTGGTAGTGTTCCCGCCAGCTCAGCATGTCGCCGTAACCGGGGCCGAACTGGGTGTTATAATCTACATAAAGGTCTTCCGCATCCGTCACCATGCCGGGATCGAGGACGTAGCCTGCGACGATCTCATCCCACAGCGGAAAGCCCGGCTCCATCGCCGCGACGAACTTGGCGACGTCGGGCGGGGCTGCCTTCGCCATGCGCGCAAGGAGCCCCGCAGAACGCTGCGTGGCGGTGGACGGATCGACCGGGATCACCGTCAGCTTGGGCCATGGGCTACGCGAAACGATGCTAGCCGCCTCGGGATCGAAACGTGCATTGAATTCGCGGCGGGGCGAGTTGGCGAACTCTCGGGCGAACTGCGCGGCGGAAACGTCGTTCAGCACCTGATGCGGGTTCAGGCTTCCACCCATGTAGACGAGTTCACCGACCAGCGATGCAAACTGAGGGTCGAGCCGTTGCGCCAGAGCCAGGTTCGTAAGCGGCCCGCAAGCGATGATGGTAATCTGGCCAGGGTACTTGTGCACCATGCGAACCAGGAAGTTAGCGGCGATTTCTTGACTCGGTCTAAGCTTCGGATTGCCCTCGGGCAGATTGACCGGATCGTTGGGGCCGAAGTAAGGCGGCGTACTCTGCACCGTATCCTCGACCCATTGCTTCATCCAGGCGCCTTTCCACGTGAGTTTGCCGTAGAGCGCCTCCCACCGATCTGTCAGTGCCTCGGAATTGAGCAACGGATACGTCGCGCCCTGCGCCACCGGCACGTTCGGCCGATGCGCGATCTCCAGCCCGCGCAGCACCATCGCGGTCGCGCGGTTGGCCCAGGCATTGCCAGAAACGGTCGTGATCCCAACGACATCCACATCGCTGCTTTCAAGCAACATGAGGTGCATCAGGGCGAACCCTTCATCGTCGATGATGACCTTGCGCTCTGCCGTCTCTGCATGCGCTGCACCGAGCGCGAATGCTAAACCCGCAACAAGCGCCAGCAGCGCGGTTATGCCCCGCCGCATCAGGCGTGCGCCGCCACGTAGGCATCCAGCACGGCAAGATGCTTCGCCACCGCGTCTTCGGCAAGGAACGAGCCAGTGAAGCTGTTGCGCGCCAGCGTTGCCAGTTGCTGTCGGTCCAGCCCACGTGCCTTAGCCACGGCGCGGTAATTGTCGCCTACATAGCCGCCGAAGTAGGCCGGATCGTCCGAATTGACCGTCGCCTTGAGACCCCGCTCAAGCATCCGATCGATGGGATGCGCGGCGAGATCATCGACAACGCACAGCTTGAGATTGGAGAGCGGGCATACCGTCAGCGTCATTCCAAGATCGGCCAGCCGCTCTACCAGCGCGGAATCTTCCAGCGAGCGGTTTCCATGGTCGATCCGGTCGACATGCAACAGGTCGAGCGCCTGATAGACATATTCCGGCGGCCCTTCCTCCCCGGCATGGGCCGTGGCGCGCAGGCCTTTCTCGCGAGCGGCGGCGAAGACATTCGCGAACTTCTCCGGTGGATGGCCGACCTCGGAGCTGTCGAGACCTACGGCGGTAATCCTGTCCAGCCACGGCTCGGCCATCGCCAGCGTCTCGAAGGCTGCTTCCTCGCTCAGATGGCGCAGGAACGACAGGATCAGCGCCGAAGTGATGCCGAATTTCTCCTCGGCCTCGGTCATGGCGGAAAGCAGGCCCTCGATGACTTCGGCGAACGGCACGCCCCGATCGGTGTGGGTCTGCGGATCGAACATGATCTCGGCATGAGCCACCCCATCCGACGCCGCGCGCGCAAAGTAGGCGGAGGCGAGATCGCGAAAGTCCTGCCGCTTCAGCAGCACGGCCGCGCCGGCATAGTAAATGTCGAGAAAGTCCTGAAGGTTGGAGAAGTCGTAGGCGGCCCGCACCTCATCCACCGAGGCGTAGGGAATGTCGACGCCGTTGCGCTTTGCCAGCTTGAACATCAGTTCCGGCTCAAGGCTGCCCTCGATGTGGAGATGCAGTTCGGCTTTGGGCAGTCCGGCGATGAAAGCGTGGAGATCGATCATCACGTGTTCCTCTGCCAAGCACATTCGCCCAGCACATATGTCCTCGCGACAGCGCGGTCGTCACCCAGGATCTGGAGCGCGAAGAGCCGTTCGGCAAGGTTCGCGTCATGGGTGCGGCGCGCCAGCAGCGGTGTGGCGGCATCATCCAGCACGGCGAAGTCAGCCTCCTGCCCCACTTCCAGGGCACCTACCCGGTCCGCTACGTGCAACAGCGAGGCGCTACCCGCGGTTGCCAGATAGAGCGCGCGGAAAGGATCGAGCCGGTCCTCCCGCGCCAGCGCCGCCTGATAGGCCAGCCCTGCGGTATGAAGCATCGAAAACGATGTGCCCGCACCAATGTCGGTGCCCAGGCCGAGCCGGACCTTGTGCCGGTCTGCCTTGCCGAAATCGAAGAAGCCGGAGCCCAGGAACAGGTTGGAACTGGGGCAGATGGCAATCCCCGCACCGCTTTGATGGAGGCGCGCGCAGGACCGGTCGGTAAGATGGATGCCATGCGCGAAGACCGAGCGCGGCGTCACCAGCCCGAAGCGGTCATAAGCGTCGAGATAGTCAGCAGCTTCAATAAAGCGCGCTTCGACCGCTGCGCATTCGTGCACGTTTTCGGCAAGGTGGGTATGCATCAGCACATCGGGATGCTCGGCGACCAACGCGCCGGCATCGGCCAGTTGCGCATCGCTCGATGCCAGCGCGAAACGCGGGGTCACGGCATAACCCAGGCGGCCACGCCCACGCCAGCGCCGGATCAATGCTTCACTTTCGGCCCGCCCGGATGCGACGGTATCGCACAGGCCTTGCGGGCCCAGGTCCATCAACACCTTGCCGGAGATGATCCGCATGCGCCGTTCCAGCGCAGCCTCGAACAAGGCATCGACCGACTGTTCGTGGACGGTGGGATAGACTAGCGCGCTCGTGGTGCCGTTGCGCAGCAGCTCATCGAGGAAGAAGCCCGCGACGGCGTCGGCATGGGCCTTGTCGATGAATGCCTTTTCCGCCGGGAAGATATGCCGATCGAGCCAATCGAGCAGTTGCTCGCCGTGCGAGGCAATGCGGTCCGTCTGCGGATAGTGGACATGCGCGTCAATGAAGCCCGGCACCACCAGCCCCGGCACCGTCTCCATCGGCACGTCCCTGAACTGCGCGGACAGCTGTTGATAGTTGCCGCGTGCGACGACTATGCCGTCTTCCACCACCAGCAAGCCATCCGCCTCATGGCGCACAGCATCAGCATTGTCGCGCGGATCGCTGCAGACCGAAAGCAGCTCGCCCCGGAACGCCCGCAAACTCATCGGCCCCTCATCTGCAAGAGCTGCGCAATTACGGCGATGGCGATCACGTCGGGCTCCTTGCCGGTGACGCCCGGAACACCGATCGGTGCGGTCAGGCGGGCGAGCGCCGCATCCCCGATCCCGTCCGCCCTCAGCCGCGAGCGGAAACGCGCGATCTTGCTCGACGAGCCGATCAGGCCGACGAATGCGGCCGGCTCGCTACGTCCGAGTGCGGCGAGTGTGAGGTGGTAGTCGAGCGGATGGTCATGGGTGAGGATGGCAATGGCCGCATCGCACGGCGCTTCCTCGATACAGCGGGCGATCTCATCCTCGGCCATGACCGTAACGCCGTCGAGGAAGCCCATTTCCAGGCGGGTATCGAACCATGCGAGTTGCAGCGGCAGCCCGTTCACGTGACGCGCGATGGCCTGGCCGACATGACCGGCGCCGAACAGGTAGAACGGACGCCCCCGTTCCCCCACCGGCTCCACGAAACGGGCACCCACGCCGGGACGATCGCCGCGCGCTGACTGGCGGGTAGCTGTCTCCCGCAGGAATATGGCCCGCGAAACGCCGCCGTCATCCAGCGTGGTCGCCAACATGCGCCCTGGCTCAGCGTCGTGGAGCCAGCACAGCGCGTCGGGATCGAGATGCTCCACCAGAATGCGGACTCGCCCGCCGCAGCACTGGCCGAGCAGTGGGCCAAGCGGGTAATCCTGAACCCGCCATGTGCCTGGCGGTTGATCGAGCATGGCGCGCGCCTGCTCCGCCGCGCGGTATTCCAGCTGGCCGCCGCCGATAGTGCCTTCCTGACCGCCTGCCATCACCAGCATGCGCGTGCCCGCACCGCGCGGGGCGGAACCTTCGGTCGCCAGCACCGACACCATCGCGCAAGGCTCCTGCGGGAGCCTGCGCAGCCAGCCGATCCACTCCGTCATGCGGATTTGTACCCGTGGATGGCGCCAAGGATGCGCTCTGGCGTTGCTGGCGCATCGAGCGGCGGCAGGTCTCGCTTGCCGGGCACGCTGGCGGCGATGGCCCGGTTCAGCGCGGAAAAGACCGAAATCGCCAGCATGAACGGCGGCTCGCCCACGGCCTTCGAGCGGTTGATTGTCGGCTCCACGTTCTCGCCGTCCCACAGGGTGACAGTGAAGTGCTTCGCGCGGTCGGATGCGGTCGGTATCTTGTAGGTCGCCGGGCTGTGCGTGAGCAGGCGGCCCTTGTCGTCCCACATTAGTTCCTCGGTAGTCAGCCAGCCCTGTCCCTGAATGAAACCGCCCTCGATCTGGCCCTTGTCGATCGCCGGGTTCAGCGAGCGTCCGACGTCGTGAAGGACATCGACCGCCAGAACCTTGTGCTCGCCTGTCAGAGTGTCCACCGCGACTTCGCTCACGGCGGCGCCATAGGCGAAGTAGTAGAACGGGCGGCCCTGATGGGCGGCGCGGTCATAAGCGATGTCCGGCGTGGCATAGTATCCGGTCGAGGACAGCGAAATCCGCCCGATGTGCGCTTTGCGAGCGGCCACACCGAAATCGAGCGTCTCTCCCGCCGCGAGTACGCCGCCCGGAGTGAAATGCACCTCGGCCTCGTCGCAGCCGTAAGTGCGCGCAAGGAACGCGGCAAGCCGTTGGCGAATTGCCATCGCAGCGTTGTAGGCCGCCATCCCGTTGAGGTCCGCACCCGAGCTGGCAGCGGTAGCCGAGGTGTTGGGCACCTTGTCCGTGCGGGTCGCGGTTATCCGCACTTGCGAGACCGGCACCCCGAACACGTCTGCCACGACCTGCGCTACCTTGACGTAGACCCCCTGCCCCATCTCCGTGCCGCCGTGATTCACCTGGATCGACCCGTCCGCATAGACGTGGACCAGCGCCCCGGCCTGGTTGAGATGGGTGGTGGTGAAGCTGATGCCGAACTTCACCGGGGTGAGCGCGATGCCCTTTTTGATGACGGGGCTTGCGGCGTTGAACGCCTCCACAGCCCGCGCCCGCTCGTCATAGCGTGCGGTTTCGCGCAGGCGGGCGATCATATCGGGCGCGATGTTGTCGGCTACAGTCATGCCATAAGGCGTGACCTCGCGGCCCGGTCCGTAAAGATTGGCAAGGCGCACTTCCAGGGGATCAACGCCGAGCCGCGCAGCGACATGATCGACGATCCGCTCGATGGCGAGCATTCCCTGCGGACCGCCGAAGCCGCGAAATGCGGTCGCCGAGACAGTGTTGGTCTTCAGCCGTTCCGACACGATCTCAACATCGGGCAGAAAATAGCAGTTGTCGGCATGGAACATTGCGCGGTCGTTGATCGCCGGGGACAGATCCATGGTCGCGCCGCACGGCGAGGACAGGAACAACGAAAGCGCCAGCAGGCGGCCACGGCCGTCGAAGCCGACATCGTAGGACACCTCGAAGGGGTGGCGCTTGCCGGTCATCACCATGTCGTCGTCACGGTCGCAGCGAAATTTGACGGGCCGTGCGGTCTTGCTGGCGACCAAGGCGCAGGCGGCGGCGAAGAGCGCGGCCTGCGATTCCTTGCCGCCGAACGCACCGCCCATGCGGCGCACTTCCACCGTCACGTCGGCCGATGACAGGCACAGCATTGCCGCCACCAGATGCTGTATCTCGCTGGGATGCTGAGTGGAGCTGAGAATGTGGACCTGTCCGTCCTCGCCCGGCGTGGCGATGGCGATCTGCCCTTCGAGATAGAAGTGATCTTGGCCGCCCATCGCGAAGCTGCCTGACAGACGGTGCGGGCAGGCTTCAAGCGCCCCCTTCGCATCGCCGCGAGCCATACGCTGCGTCGGCTCGAGCAGCGATGCGGCCTCGCGTGCCTGCCCGGCAGTGATGACAGCGGGTAGCGGCTCGTATTCTATCTTGCCCAGCCGCGCCGCCTTTCGCGCCGCGCGCTGGCTGGTCGCCGCCACGAGAAACACCGGCTGTCCGTGACTGATGACTTCCTTGTCCGCGAGCAGCGGGTCGTCATGCGCCACCGGGCCGACGTTGTTCTCGCCGGGGATGTCCGCTGCGGTATAGACCGCGACGACACCCTCCGCCGCGCGCACGGCGGAAAGGTCCATCGAGACGATCCGTGCGCACGCTTCGCCGCTCTGGCCGAAAGCGAGATGGAGCATGCCGGGCAGCTCTGGCAGATCGTCTGCATAGAACGCTTCACCCGCCACATGCATATGGGCGCTATCGTGAGGATGCGAGGGCTTTTCGATCGCTTTCCAGGCGGGATCGCGCTCAGCCATGGGCCGCTTCCAGATCGAGTACGGAAATGACTACCCCCTGTTCGCGCAACCACAGGCGGCGCAGCAGGCTGGCCGCGGCATCCAGCCGGTAGGCGGACGAGCCCCGCACGTCATTCAGCGGTGCAAAGTCCTGCCGCAGAGCCTCGGCGGCGGCTTCGATCGCGGCTTCCGTAAAGGGCTGGCCAGTCAACGCTGCCTCGCATGCCGCTGCCCGCCGGGGTGTTGCCGCCATGCCGCCAAACGCGACGCGTGCCGCTGTGATCGTTCCGTCTCTGACGGTAAGCGCGATAGCACCGCATACGGCGGAGATATCGCTGTCGAACCGGCGCGACAGCTTGGCCATATGGATCACCGTGTCTGAGGACGGTCGCGGGACGTGCACGCTTGCGACAAACTCGCCGGGCTGGCGGTCCTGCTTGCCGTAGTCTACGAAATAGTCCTCCAGCGGCATCGTCCGCGTTCCGGCGGCGCTGCGCAGGGTAAGCATGGCCCCCAGAGCGATCAGTGCCGGGGGGCCGTCACCGATAGGCGAACCATTGGCGATATTGCCGCCAACTGTTCCCGCGTTGCGCACCTGAAGCCCGCCGAGACGGCGCACCAGTTCGCCAAGATCGGGATGGAGCCGGGCGAACGCCCGGTGCGCTTCGGCATATCGGACGGCGGCACCTAGTGTTAACCCGTCGGCATCCTCTTCTATTCTGCGCAAATCGGCCACATCGCCCACGAAGATGATGGTGTCCAATGTCCGCAAACCCTTGGTGACCCAGAGGCCGACATCGGTCGCCCCGGCAACGATGCGGGCATCGGGGAACTCGGCAAGCAGAGCGGCCAGTTCGCTACTGGTGCGCGGTGCAAACCAGCGTCGACCCTGCCACTCCCCGGATGCGCTTTCGGCGCCCAGCGCGCCCAGCTTCGCGGCCAGCGCGGAATAGTCGCCCGGCTGCTTTCCGACGGCTTTTCCGGCCTCCAGAATGGGGCCATAGCCGGTGCAGCGGCACAGATTGCCTGCGATCACATCCTCTACCGGCAGATCGGACCCGCTGCCGCCGATCGCCCGGCCATGGAGCGACATCACGAAGCCCGGCGTGCAGAACCCGCACTGCGAACTGCCGTTGGCCGCCATGCACGCCTGCAAGGGATTGAGCGTGCCGTCCTGCTTCAGGCTCTCTACCGTCAGCAGCGCCTTGCCGTGGACCATGGGAAGGAACTGGATGCACGCATTGACCGAACGCCAGGCCACGCCCTCTCCATCCGCTTCGCCCACCAGTACCGTGCAGGCACCGCAGTCGCCCTCGGCGCAGCCTTCCTTGGTGCCGGTGCGCCGCATAGTGTAGCGCAGGTGATCCAGCAGCGTCGCAGTCGGATCGACCTCGGACAGTTCGACCAGATCATCGTCCAAATAGAAGCGCACAGTCATTCAGCTGCCCCGGTAGGTCGAATAGCCAAACGGAGAAACCAGCAGCGGCACATGATAATGGCCGCCCGCATCAGCCACGCCGAAGTCGATGTTCACGGTATCGATGAAGGGCGGATCGGGCAGTTCGACGGCGCGCGTCCGGAAATAGGCGGCGACAGCGAAGGTCAGGCGGTAGCGACCCGGGGAAAGCTCGGGCATGCCGGGGCAGCGACCATCGGCGTTGGTTTCGCCCTCATACAGCACCGCGCCTTCGTCGGTGATCAGAGCGACTGACACTCCGGCGGCGGGGCAACCGTGTGCCGTGTCTAGAACATGGGTCGACAAACTGCTCATGCCGCTTCCCCCCGTTCCGGCAGCGGCCATTCACCGACAAACTCGATATCGTCATAGGCCAGGAAATCGGCGACCAGTTCATCCTGATTATCAAGGAACAACTGATCGGCCACACCCTTGGTCAGCCGCGGAAGGGCGTTGTGCAGCCCGGACAGGGCCGAAGCCGACAGGCCAAGGCTTATCAGCGCGGAATAGTTGAAGGCAAAGAGGCCGTGAAGCGGCGCGCCGTCCGCGCCGTCCTTTGGCAGGAACTCGAACGCATCGCCGACATAGGGGTGCGCGTCGATCAGAGCATTGCGCCGGCCCTTCGGCGTCACCTTGTCGCCCCAGCGGGCAATCAGATGCGCGACGTCCGACAGTTCAGGCCGCAGGCCGGGGTCGCTGAGCAGGCCTGTGGAGATCACAACGAAATCGAAGTCATGAAAGCCATGCGGAGTGGTGACGCGGACGATGCCCTCGTGCTCGGCAACATCCAGCCACGGCGCGCCAAGGTGAAGGTGAAAGCCCGGCCAGGCGGCAGCACGCTCGAACGTGTCGTTCGTCGGGGGCTGGTTATGACCGAGGAAGCAGTCCATCGCCGCGTACTTGGTTTCATCGTCCAGCGCCGGATAGCGCGCGGTGAAGCCAACCTGTTCCATGAAGCGGATCGGATTGATGCGCGGTAGCTGCTTTCGCCGCATGAACACTTCTGCTGCCGCGACGCCGCAGGTGAGCGCGAAATTGGCATTGTCGAAGGCCGACGCGCCGCCGCCCAGAATGCCGATGCGCTTACCATGCAGCCGGTCGAAGTCGATAGGCTCGCTTGTATGAGCCCAGAGCGATTTCGGCAGGTTGTCGCTGACCATCGCGGGCGTGTGCCATTCCCCGCCGCCCTGGATGCCGGTGGCAAGCACCACTTTGCGAGCCAGCTCGGTGCCTCCGCCGGCAAAGTGCAGGCGGTGAAGCCCTTGCCCGGGGATAGGCTCGATCCGCTCCAGCCTGGCACCGTTCTCCACCGGCAGGGCGAGAACGCGGCGATACCAGCGCAGATAGTCCATCCAGTCGCCGCGGCCGATCTTGTCGACCGCATCCCAGCCAGCTGCTCCGTGCTGCGCTTCCCACCACGCCCGATAGGTTAGCGAGGGAAGGCCGAAATCGATGGGCGTCAGTCCTTTGGGCGTGCGCAGCGTGACCATGCGGGCATAGGTCTGCCATGGCCCCTCAAAGCCAGCTGGGTTCTCGTCGAATACCATGACGTTAATCACGCCTTCGCGGCGCAGCCCCATCGCGGCGGAAAGGCCGCACTGCCCCCCGCCGATCACGGCGACATCGAGCACGGCCTCGCCTTCGAACGAGCGCGGGCGCACCCACTCGGGACGAGCGAAGCCGGTCAGTTCCAGTTCACGATCAAGACGCGCTTCCAGTGCGGCCAAGCCGATGGCGTCAGGTTGATTCATGGCATGTCCTCAAGACGGAGGCGGACGATCTCTCCGATCTGCGCGATTGCCGTGGCGATTTCCGCGTCCCTGCTGTTGCCGAGGCGGGCTTGCATGGCGGCGAGGATACCAGCCTTGTCCGTCAGGCGCACGCAGATGATGAAGGGGAAGCCGAACTTCTCGCGGTACGCGGCGTTCAGCCGGTGAAAGCGCTCGTATTCCTCCGGCGTCAGCCGATCGAGCCCGGCGCTGGCCTGCTCCGCGGCGCTGGCGTCAGTCAGTGTCTTGTCGATCGCGGCCTTGCCCGCCAGTTCCGGGTGCGCGCGGATCAGCGCCAGCTGTTCATCGACAGTGGCGGCATGGACCACGGCCATCAGGTCGACATGCCGGTCTCCGCTGGGCGGCAAGGCGTCCGCCCGCTCTTCCACCCACGGGCTGTGCTCGAACAGCGCCTGATTGGTCCGGGCCATCAGTGCGTGCTCCCTTCCAGGCTGACGTGGGCAGAAACGACTTTCCAGCCATCCGCGAACCTTACCCAGCTCTGTGTCTGCCGTCCGCGCCGATCAGAGCCTTCGCGAAAGAACTCCGCGTCTGCGGTCGCGAAGTTGTCCCCGTAGACGGTGATCGCCACCTTGCCGAGCTTGCGCTGGGGGGAGCCCCCGCGCCCCTTACGGAACTCACGGATTTCCTCGATCCCGTAAAGTACCTCGCCGACGCCGTACCGGTTGGTGGTAGGTGCATCGTGGAACAGCGCATCCATCGCCGCAACATCATCAGCCATCAGCGCGCGCTCGTATTCGCGAAAGGCCCGCGTCACTTCCTCGAGCCGGACGGGATCGTCGATTTTCATGCCGGATGCACCTCCATCCAGTGCCGCGCGATGTCGATGCGCCGTGCGATCCAGGCATCCCCGCTCGCCATGACGTGATCGAGGAAGCGTGCCAGCCAGCGCGCACGGCCAGGCTTGCCGGCGATGCGGCCATGGAGGCCCACCGACATCATGCGCCCGCCCTCCTCACGAAGCTGGTCGAAGGTGTCGCGCATGTGGCGGAAGAACTGTTCCCCCTCGGTAAAGCCGTTGAGAGCGACGATCTTCATGTCGTTCACGTCCAGCGTGTAGGGCACCACCAATTGTGCCTTGCCGTACCACCTGACCCAATAAGGCAGGTCATCGGCGTAACTATCCGCGTCGTAAAGGAAGCCCCCCTCCTCTGCCACAAGGCGCGCGGTGTGGGGCGACGTTCGTCCCTGATACCAGCCGAGCGGCCGCGATCCCGTAATCTTCTCATGAAGCGCGATAGCCTCGGCGATGTGGGCGCGCTCCACCTCCTCGGGCACGTACTGGTAGTCGATCCAGCGCAGGCCGTGGCTGGCGATTTCCCAGTCGGCGCCGAGCATGGCAGAGACGGCTTCGGGGTTCATCTCCATGGCCTTCGCCACGCCGAATACGGTGACGGGGAGGCCGCGCTCGGTGAAGATCCGGTACAGGCGCCAGAAACCAGCACGGCTACCATATTCATAGAGACTTTCCATCGCCATCGCGCGGTCCGGGTGGCTGGCAACACCGACCATCTCGGACAGGAACGCCTCGGAACCTTCGTCGCCATTGAGGACGGAGTTTTCCGCGCCTTCTTCGTAATTGATGACGAACTGCACGGCGACGCGCGCCCCGCCCGGCCATTTGGGATCGGGCGGGGTCTGGCCGTAGCCGACGAGATCGCGTGGGACGCTCATTCGTCCCACGCGGCTATCGCGGCGGGCACGGCCTCCCCCAACGGCAAGGCGAACCCTTCCATGCGAAGACAGGCTTCGAGCGCGGCGAGCGTCAGCAGCACTTTGTGCTTCATCGCGTTGTACCCCATCGCCCCCAGCCTCCAGATCTTGCCCTGCAGCGGACCGAAGGCTGTGCCGATCTCGATCTCGAACAGTTCGCGCATCGCCTTGCGCACGGCCTCTCCATCCACGCCCTCAGGGATGTGGACGCCGGTTACGTTGGTCATGCGGTGGGCATCGTCGCCGAACACGGTCAGGCCCATTGCCCGCAGCCCGGCAGTCATCGCCCTGCCCGCTCTGGTGTGACGGGCATAGCGCGCCTCCAGCCCCTCGCCGAGTGCGATACGAGCGCATTCGCGCGCTGCGTACAGCATCGAAGTTGCCTCGGTATGATGGTTGAGGCGCTTTTCCGACCAGTAGTCCATGATCATCGCCAGGTCGAAGTAGTTGGAGCCGATACGCGGCCCCGCCCCGTCGCGGATATCGTCGCGGCGGATACCTTGTTCGACGTGGCGGCGGCGCCCGATGTGCTCCGCAGCCTGATCGGAGATCGTGATCGGCGCCGAGCCCGAGGGTCCGCCAAGGCACTTCTGCAGGCCTCCCGTCATCACATCGACGCCCCAGCGGTCGGCGGCGAGTTCCATGCCACCGATGGTGGCTGTCGCATCGACGTAGCTGAGCGCACCGGCCGCGCGGCACAAATCGCCAAAACCTTCGAGCGGCTGCGCCATCGTCGTCGAGGTGTCGCCGTGGATCGTCGCCACGAGATGCGGCGATGTGCGGTGGATGGCCGACGCGATCGCCTCCATCGGCACGACTTCCCCCCACGGCGCCTCGATGGTCTCGATGCGTGCGCCGACGCGGGCAAGGATTTCCGTCAGCAGCAGACCAAAGCGTCCGAAATTGACGACCAGGACCGTATCGCCCGGTGCCACCATGCTGACCAACGCGGCCTCGATCGCTGCGCGCGCGGTGCCATCGATAAGCATGGTCCATTCGTTCTTCGTCCCGAAAATCGGGCGATAGAGCGCCATGACCTGGTTCATGAACCCGGTCATCTCCGGATCGAACTGGCCAAGCAGGTCGGCGCTCATCGCGCGCAGTACGCGAGGATGCGCGTTGATCGGGCCAGGGCCCATCAGCAGGCGCTGCGGCGGATCTATCTCGCCGAAAAGCAAGGGGTCGAGTTCCAGGTTCACATTCGCGCTCCAAGGCGTTCAATGAAGCCGAGCATGACCTGAAGCGCGATCTCCGCGTCCTCGGGGTCGACATGCTCGGCAGGGTTGTGGCTGATGCCATCCTTGCAACGGATGAACAGCATGGCAGTGGGGCAAAGCGCGGCCATGTTCATCGCATCATGCCCCGCGCCGGAAACGAGACGGCAGACGGGCTGGCCTGCCGCGATCAGCGCATCGTCCATCATGTCCATCAACACCGGATCGCAAGGGCTGGCGGGCAAATCGTGGATGCGCTCGGTGAGGATTACCAGATCGCGGGCCGAGGCGATCTCGGCAAGGCGCGCCAGGATCGCCTCCGCCACCCGGTCCCGCCGCGACCCCATGCCCGAACGCACATCGATGGTGAAATGCACCTCGCCGGGTATCACATTCGCCGCGCCGGGCATCGCCTCGATGGAGCCGACCGTCGCGACGACATCGGAGTTGTCCCCCCGCGCCAGTTGCTCGACGGCAAGGATCATCGCCGCAGTCCCCGCCAAAGGATCGCGGCGCAGGCGCATGGCAGTAGTGCCGGCATGGCCGGCCATGCCTTTGACGGTGACGGCATAGCGCAGCTGCGCGGCAATGCCCGTGACAGTCCCGACCGCCAGTCCATCCGCCTCCAGAACAGGCCCCTGTTCGATGTGCGCCTCGAGATAGGCCAGCGTAGATCCCGGTTGACGGACGGCGCCAAGATAGTCGGCCGTGCCCGCCGCCAAGGCACTATCAAGCGTGATACCATCTGCATCGGTGATGTTGAGCGCCGCTGCTCCGAGCGTCCCCGCGACCGCCCGGCTGGTCAGCATAGCGGCAGGAAAGCGCGAGCCCTCCTCGTCACCGAAGGCATAGACCTCAATGGCGAACGGCATGCGCTTGTCCTGCGCGTTCAGCGAAGCAACGCACTCGATTCCAAGCATGATACCCAGCGGGCCGTCGTACCGACCCCCGTCGCGCACACTATCCAGGTGGCTGCCGATGACGAGCGCCGCGCTACCCGGCCCGTCGCCGTCATAGCGACCGATCAAGTTGGCTGCGGCGTCGCGACGGACGGTCATCCCCGCCTGCGTCATCCAGCTGGCAAGTGCCTCCTGCGAAGCCGCATAGGCCGGTGTCAGGTAGGCGCGGAAAAGCCCGCCCTCCATATCACTGTATGGCATCACCCCCAATTCATCGCACCGCGCGACTGCGCGCGCGCCGCCTGAACGCAGATCGGCCGGACTCATTTCACCCCCCTCTTCCCCTCACAGGCGGCAAGGAGAACGCCGCTTGCGTCCTGACCTGCCAGCGGAGCAAGGATGGGGGTGGCAGAGGAAAGGCGGAAAGCGCGCGTCACCATGCCGCGACGCCGCCGTCACTGCGCGGATCGGTCGCGCCTTGGAGTGAACCATCGGAAAGGCGCACTACCGCGCCGGCATGGCCCATGATGGCTGTCAGCGGGCCTATCCGTTCGACATCGTGGCCCGCCTCCGCAAGCTGGGCGTAGAGGCCCTCGTCGAAGCCGTCCTCCAGCTTGAGCGTGGTCGACTGCTCACCCCATGTCCGGCCCAGCAGCCAGCGGGGCGCGCTGATCGCCTCCTGCAAGTCCGCGCCAAAGCGGGCGTAGCGGCTAAACAGAGCGGCTTGTGTCTGCGGCTGCCCTTCGCCGCCCATCGTGCCGTAGGCCATGACCCTTCCATCGTCGAACACCGCGAGCGCCGGATTGAGCGTGTGGAAAGGTTTGCGCCCCGGCTTCAATGCATTCCAGCCGCTATCGGCGAGGCGGAATGAACTTCCCCGGTTCTGCCATGTGATACCCGTTTGCGGAAGAACCAGGCCGGAGCCGAACTCGAAGTAGGTCGACTGGATGCAACTGACCACCCGGCCCGCGGCATCGGCAGCGCCGAACCAGCACGTATCCCCCCACTGCGGCGGCTGCGGCCATGCCAGCGCCTTGGCCGGATCAATCCGGGCCGCCAGTTCGTCCAGCGCCGCTTTGTCATCCAACAGGCTCTGAAAGTCGAAATCGGTGTGCGCGGGGTCGCCGACGTGCGCGTCCCGCAGGAGGAATGCCTGCTTGGTTGATTCCACCAACCCGTGGACATGCGCGAACGCATCGGGCGTAGAGGCTTCGAGGCGGTCGAACAAGGCAAGGATCAACAGCGAAGCGAACCCCTGCGTCGGCGGAGCCGAGTTGAAGAGTGTCGCCCCAGCGATCGCAGTATGCAAGGCATCAGGCCGGGTCGCCCGGTGCGCCGTCAGGTCGTCAATGGAGACAGGGCTGCCGAGCGCGGTGAGGTCTTCGGCGATCCGCAAAGCCAGTTCGCCCCGGTAGAAATCGCTGAGACCGGCATTGGCGAGCCTTTGCAGCGTATCGGCCAACTGCGGTTGACGAAGGATGTCGCCTTCACTCAGCGGCCTGCCTTCAGGCTCGAAGACCTCGGCATAAGCCCCCGGCTGGCCGCGCAGTTCGGCGCCCTTGCCCGCAGCGATACCCGCGCCGCCTGCCGTCACCGCGACGCCCTGCCGGGCGTGGCCGATTGCATCACGCAGCAGTCTCTCAAGCGGAAGCTGGCAGCTTTCATCCTCCAGCGCCGCTTCCCAGCCAGAGATCGTGCCGGCTACCGTGTTCGCCGCAAGCGGTCCGCGCGTCGGCACCGCTTCAAGCCCTTCGTATAGCGACAGGTCGGCCTTCGCCGCCGCGCCGCCACAACCGTGGATGGAGTGCACCCGGCCGTCGGGTTCGCGGATCACCCAGAACCCGTCTCCGCCGATACCGGTCATATGCGGGTAGACCACCGTCAGCGTCGCGGCGACGGCAACGCACGCTTCGACCGCCGTGCCGCCATCGCGCAGCACATCACAGCCAGCCTTGGCAGCAAGATGGTGCGGCGCGGTGACGATGCCTTGCGTGCCGGTAACGGTCTTCATCGACAGATCCTCAATCGGGCAGCGCGGCAAGATAGGCGCGCACGACATGCGCGGAATTCACCGAGGCGAGATGCTCGAAAGTATCTTCCATATTCTTCTCGGCATCGCCTCCGGCAAGGTCGGAGAGGCTGCGAAAGACGATCGCCGGGACCTGATTGGCATAGGCCACTTGTGCCACCGCGGCGCTTTCCATGTCGAGGACGCGGGCCTGCCAGGCAGCGTGAAGATATTTGCGGAACCTGGCGTTGTCGGCAAAGACCCCGGCGCTCACACCGGTGCCGCCGACGACGACCTTCGGCGCACGCGGCAGGCACAGCTGCGAGCCTTCGCGCGCGCCTTGCGATGCGGGAACGCAGCGCTCCATGGTGATGGCCGGCGCAACCTTGCGCGCGAGTGCCAACAGCTCCGGGTCCATCGCGAAAGTGTAGTGCCTCTCTGGCGCCGCCGAAGCGTTGCCCACCCGGACGCCGCGCGGATACATGAACTCCCAGTTGCCCGGCGCCTTGGGATCGACCGCTTCGGGAGACTTCCACCCCCCCTTGGCCTTGCGCGCGAAGTTCATTTCCAGATACTGGCCCCACTTGTCCGCAACGATCACGTCGCCGATCGACAGGTTGGGATCGACGCCGCCGGCGATGCCGGAAAAGACGATGCGCCGCGCGTTGAAACGATCGAGCACCAGCTGCGTATTCATCGCCGCGTTGACCATCGAAACGCCGCTCTGCATCAGCAGCACCGGCTTTCCTGCCAAGGTGCCGGTCAGATAGGTGCCGCCATTGAGCGTGTAAGTCTTGGCGTCGGCAATGTCGTGGACGAGAGCGTTCCATTCGGGCTGGTAGGCCGTCATCACGATGGTGCGCGGGGTGTCGTCCAGCCGCTGCGCCATTGCCGGGGTTGTCGTCAGGGCAAGCGTTGCCGCCAGTCCCGCAAAAAGAATACGCATCAGGCGCCCCCCATCCATACGAAGCGAGCAACAAAGAGCAGCGCCAATATGAGCAGGAACCAGTCCTTTCTCTGGATCGTGCCGCGCACGATCTTCAGCGCGGCGTGCGCCGTGATACCAAAGGCGAGGCCGTTGGCGATCGAGAAGGTCAGCGGGATCATCGCCACGGTCAGGAATGCCGGTATGGCGGAGAGCGGATCTTCCCATTCTACCTCGGTCAGCGGAAGAAGCATCAAACCGCCGACGATGATCAGCGCCGGCGCGGTCGCCGCGAGGGGAATGACCTGCGCATAAGGCGCGACGAACATCATCGCCAGAAACAACAGTCCGGTGACGACGGCGGTCAGGCCGGTACGCCCGCCCGCCTGAACGCCCGCTGCGCTTTCGACGTAGCTGGTCACGGTGCTGGTGCCGGCCATGGAGCCCACGATGGTGGCGGTGGCATCGGTGATGAGAATGCGGTTGAGGCGCGGGATGCGGCCATCGGCATCCATCAGACCTGCGCGCTTGGTAACGGCAACCAGCGTGCCGATGTTGTCGAACAGGTCGACGAAAAGGAACACGAAGAGGATCTCCAGCAGGCCCAGACCCTGCTGCCCCGAAAGGCCGAACACACCGGCCAGGTCCAGCTGGAACGCGGTGCCGGTCAGCGCGGCGAGCGAATAGGGCTCGGGGCTGACCGAGACCATGCCGGCCGCCCAGCCGACGAGCGTGGTCGCGACGATGCCGATCAGCATGGCGCCTCGAACGTTCCAGACGCTGAGCGCGCCGATTACCACCAGCCCGAACATCGCCAGCGCCGCGCCGGGCGCCTTGAGATCACCCAGCGCTACGAACGTCGCCGGATTGGCGACGATGATGCCAGCATCCTTAAAGCCGATGAACCCGATAAACAGGCCAATGCCGCCAGCGACCGCTGCAAACAGATAATGAGGGATCGAATTGACAATCAGTTGCCGGACGCCGGTGAGCGTCAGCACCAGGAAGGCAATGCCGGAAATGAATACACAACCGAGCGCCACCTGCCACGGCACGCCCATCTGCTGCACGACGGTATAGCTGAAATAGGCGTTGAGCCCCATGCCCGGCGCCAGTGCAAGTGGGGTATTGGCAGTGACGCCCATCAGTATGGAAGCGAAGGCGGCCGCAAAGCAGGTCGCCGCCGCCACCGAAGCGACGGGCATTCCGGCGCTGCCGAGGATCGCGGGATTGACCAGCACGATATAGGCCATGGTCAGGAACGTGGTCATGCCGGCGAGCACTTCGGTGCGGACGGTAGTACCGCGCGCGCTCAGCGAAAAGTAGCGTTCCAGCGCGCCGGCAGGCGGCGACGCCGCCGGCGCATCGATCACTTCAGTCTGCCCCATTGTGCTGTCCCCCTGTAACCCCGGCGGCAAACGCCTCCGTCCCGGCAAGAACCGCCCCCGCAGGCGGCGTAACCCCGATCAACCCCTGCGCCTCCAGCATGGCCGCGAAACTGAAGAGCGCGGCCTCGCCATGCGGCGCTCCGATCAGTTGCAGCCCCAGCGGCAACTTGCCCGGACGGTAAAGCGGAACAGCCAGTGACGGCAATCCGGTAAAGCTGATCGGCTGGGTATGAATACCCAGCTCCGCGCGTGCAGGAGACAGTGCGCCGTCAATCAGGATACGCGGATCAGCCACCTCGGGTGCCGTGCACGGCGCCGATGGTGCCAACAGCACATCATAGTCGGCCACCAGTGCCTCGATGCGGGCCCGATAAGCAGTACGGAACGCTTGAGCTTCCTCGTAAAGACCATCAGGCAACAAGGCGCCTGCGATAAGCCGGTCGCGGGTGGCTGGGTCGAACGCCATCGCATCCTTCGCCAGGGCCTGGCTGTGAAGCCGTCCGCCCTCGCAGGCGGTTATCAGGAACGCGGCGGACCGGGCACGGACGATGTCCGGCAGTTCGATCAACGGCGCGCCGGGAGCAATCGCGTCAATCGCTGCAAGCTGGTCGGGATCTGCGTTTTCGCGAAACCGCCCGCCTAGCCGCGCCACCCGGGGCTTGCCTGCGGCGGCCCCGACTTGCCGCTCTTTCAGCACCTGCCAGATCAGCACCATGTCCTCCACCGAACCAGCGAAATGACCGACATCGTCGAAACTGTCGGCGAAGGGAAAGACGCCGCCCAGCGGCAGGTCGCCATGGGTAGGCTTCAGGCCATAAACGCCGGTCAGGCTGGCCGGGACGCGCACCGAACCGTTGGTATCAGAGCCAAGAGCGAAAGGGAGCAGCCCGGCAGCGACAACCGCCGCCGAGCCGCCCGAGGAACCGCCAGCCAGGCGGGAGGGATCGTGTGGATTGCGTGTCGTCCCATAGGCCGCGTTGATCGTCGCGAAGCCATAGGCGAACTCGTCCATGTTCAGTGTAGCCACCAGCACCGCGCCCGCGGCGTGTAGACGCGCCACGGCGTCGGCATCGCGCGATGCGGGCGGTGCTGCGGCATAGATGGTCGAGCCGGCCGTGGTGGGCAGCCCCTCGATGTCGAAAAGGTCCTTCACGCCGTAAGGCACACCCGCCAAAGGGCCGGGATCGATGCCCTGCCTAACCAGCGCATCGATACGCTGCGCCTCGGCCCGCGCCCGGTCTCCCAGCACCCGTGTCACCGCGACCATCGGCGCCTCGCGGGTGGCAATGTCCGCCAGGCAAGTATCGAGAACCTGCTCGGCGCTGATGGCGCCACTGCGCACTTCGCTGGCAATGAAGGCCGCGCTCTTCACAAGGTGCCCCGCATGCGCCGGGCATGAACGGCAAGCAGCGACAGATTGGCGACTACGCCGTCCTTGCACGGGTCGGGAATGACGATGCCGGCGCGCCGGGCGGCGGCATCGATCTCCGTTTGCGCAAGAGGCACGGACGCAATCGGCCGGGACGGCGCGGGGTCGCCGGAAGGAACATGACTTTCAGGCCGCATGGAACGTTTCCCTGCCTTCATCACCCCTGTCGATCAAACGCAATGATACGTACGGATCGTTGCAAAAAAGGCAGCACCCGATTGCGCGCTCGTATTCCGTCAGATCGGCAAGGCTGTGGTTGCCTTGATCTCCGACAGCGCGACGGTCGAGGTGATCTCCTGGATCCCCGGTAGTTGGGACAGCTTCTCGAAGAAGAACTTCTCGTAAGCGTTGATATCTTCGGCGACGACGCGGATCATGAAGTCTACCGATCCCATCAGCACGTAGCAGTCCATCACCTCGGAAAAGCCGCGTATCTTGTCCGCAAACTCATCGAGATTGGCGCGGCCATGGGCATTGAGTTTGACCTGCGCAAAGACGTGGGCGTTGAGACCCACCTTGTGCCGATCGACGATCGCAACGCGGTGCTTGATGAAACCGTCGCGCTCCAGCCGGTCTATCCGCCGCCAACACGGGGATGAGGAAAGGCCGACCCGCTCGGCGATCTGTGCGGTGGTCTGCCCTGCGTCGCGCTGCAGCTCGCGGAGGATTTTTCTTTCAAACGGATCAAGATCGGCCATTTTCTCCTTATAGTCCTCATCCACGGAATTTTCCTTGCGAATTTTCCGCAGGATATCCGAAATTGAGGTCAGAAATGCCTTTCGAAGGCTGCGATAACGAGATTCTTCGAAAAGGAGTTCTCAATCGATGGTTGCCGCCGCTCCCTGCCCGCTCCCTCCCCTGGAGTATGTGCGCCTGCACGACGACGTGGCGGGCCTTGACGGCGTCATCGCCATTCACTCTACGGTTCGCGGCCCTGCCGCCGGCGGATGCCGCTTGTGGAGCTATCCCGACGCGGGAGCCGCGATAGCCGATGCTTTCCGCCTCGCAGAAGGCATGAGCTACAAGAACGCCATGGCAGAATTGCCCTTCGGAGGCGGCAAGGCAGTGCTGCGCAAGCCTCAAGGTGACTTCGACCGGCGCGCGCTGTTCGAGGCTTTTGGCGCTGCCGTGGACCGTCTGGGCGGTCGCTACGTCACTGCCGAGGACGTGGGCACCAGCGTGGATGACATGGAATATGTAGCGGGCCGCACGCGCCACGTCGCGGGCCGAACCACCCGGCCGGGCTTCGCCGGCGGGGATCCTTCGCCCTGGACGGCGCTGGGGGTATTCGAGGCAATGAAGGCCTCCGCCCGTTTTCGCTTCGGCGGCGACCTGTCCGGAATGACCGTCGCCGTTCAGGGCGTGGGCAGTGTAGGCGGCGATCTCTGTCGCCGTCTGGCAGAAGCAGGCGCCAAGGTGGTGATCGCGGATATCGACGCGCAGCGCCGTGATGCGCTCGCCGATGAAATTGGCGCCCGGACTGCCACGATCGCGGACATCGCCGGGATCAAAGCCGATATCTTCGCGCCCTGCGCCCTGGGCGGTGCCCTCTCCATGGCCAGCGTGACGGCGCTCAAGGCTTCCCTGGTATGCGGCGCCGCCAACAACCAGTTGGCAACGCCCGAGGTAGCGGCGCTGCTGCAGGAACGCGGCATCGTCTGTGCTCCGGACTACGTCGCCAACGCCGGCGGGATCATCAATGTTTCGGCCGAGTATCTGGGCGAAAGCACAGATCAGGTGCGCGAACGCGTGATGAAAATCGGTCCCCGCACTTCGGCCGTCCTCACTCGGGCGGCACAGGAAGGCCTGCCACCGTCCGTAGTGGCAAACCGCATGGCCGAAGCAATGTTGACCGGCCAGGCAACCGAACCGGCTTGATCGCATTGTGGGCCCGCCGCCAGTGGCGCGCGGGGGGCCGGCTTCCTAGATAAGGCTGCCAGCAGCAAGAAAGCCAGACGATCATGGACCACCGGATCGAATCCGACAGTATCGGCGAAATCGAAGTTCCCGCAGATGCTTACTGGGGAGCGCAGACCCAGCGAAGCATCGAGAACTTTCCATTCGGTGACACCGAGCGGATGCCCATCGCTATCGTGCATGCTCTGGCACTGGTCAAACAGGCTGCGGCGCGCGTGAATCGCAAGCATGGACTGCCGATCGAAATCGCCGATGCAATCGAAACTGCCGCGGCGGAAGTCTCGGAGGGCAAGTTGGACAGCCAGTTCCCGCTCGTGATCTGGCAGACCGGCAGCGGCACGCAAACGAACATGAACGTCAACGAGGTGATCGCCGGCCGGGCCAACGAGATCCTGACCGGCCAGCGCGGCGGCAAGACCCCAGTGCATCCTAACGACCACGTGAACCGGAGCCAGTCATCAAACGACAGCTTCCCGACGGCCATGCACGTCGCAGCAGCGCTGACGGCGACGCGCCAGCTGATACCGGCGATGGAACGCTTGGAAGAGACCCTGCTCGCCAAGGCAAGGCAATGGAGCGACATCGTCAAGATAGGCCGCACCCACCTCCAGGACGCCACGCCGGTTACGCTAGGGCAGGAGTTCTCCGGGTATTATGCCCAGATTCGCCTGGCCCGCACTCGGATCCTGCCACTGTTGGAGCATGGCCTTTCCCGGCTGGCCCAGGGCGGGACCGCAGTGGGCACGGGACTGAACGCACCCGAGAATTTCGACCGCGACATTGCGGCTGAGCTATCGGCGCTGACGGGCTTCGCGTTTGAAACCGCGCCGAACAAGTTCGAGGCACTCGCCTCCCACGATACGCTGGTAGACTTTTCCGGCAGGCTGAACACCCTCGCGGTAGCCCTTACCAAAATTGCCAACGACATTCGCCTACTTGGCTCAGGCCCGCGCTCCGGCCTCGGCGAGTTGGACCTGCCGGCCAACGAACCCGGCAGTTCGATCATGCCCGGCAAGGTCAACCCGACCCAGTGCGAGATGCTGACAATGGTAGCCGCACAGGTGATCGGCAACCATCAGGCAGTGACGATCGGAGGCATGCAGGGCGCGTTCGAGCTTAACGTGTTCAAGCCCTTGATCGGTGCGGCCGTTGTTCGCTCGATCCACCTTCTGGCGACCGGCATGACGAGCTTCACCGAGCGGTGCCTGGAAGGAATAGTGCCCAATCGCGGGCGGATCGCGGAATTGGTCGATCGATCGCTCATGCTCGTCACCGCTCTCGCGCCCGAGATCGGCTACGACAATGCGGCCAAGATCGCCAAGCACGCCCATGTTTCCGGGCAGACGCTCCGCGAGGCGGCGCTGGAACTGCATCTGGTCGACGCAGCCACCTTCGATCGGCTCGTTCGTCCTGAAAAGATGGTCTGAGGTCCCGTTCGTAGCGATCATTCGTGCAATCCATGCAAACGCAATTGCTCACGTCGAACTTCTGCGATCGATCGTCATCCAAGTAGCCTACTCATCAAGTATTATGCGGCGGACGGCGCTTCGTTGTGCGTCTCCCGATTGCGGGACCGGTAAAGAAATTAGGGCATTTCTTGCCGGATACCCTCACCTGTACGATTGACATTCGGCATCGCCTGCCCAACCATCAAAGGCGACAACAGTCCATTTAACATGGCGTGAAATGTTTGGGAGCAAAAAAGCAAGCGGCGAAGTGCGCGGCGGCGAACGGGGGATGTCATGCCTAACAAAAGGATCCGAATTCTTGCCGAAGAACTAAATGAACTTATCTCCAAAATGGAAGAGCGGGATCAGGGAATATCCGATAAATTCGAAAGTTCAGTACCTTCCGCTGACGATTGGTTGGCCGCAGCAATGGAAACCTACAACATGCGGCGTCAGCGCGAGAAGATCTTCGGTGGCGCTGACCTGTTTGGCGAACCGACTTGGGACATCCTGCTCGACTTGTTCATCGGCGAACTGAAAAGCACCAAGATGCAAACAACCAGCGTCTGTATCGGTGCTCAGGTGCCCCAGACGACCGGGTTGCGATGGATAGCCCAGCTCGAACGGGAAAACCTGGTTTGCCGCTACCGAGATCAGGACGATTCCCGTCGCGTCTATATCCGCCTCACCGATCATGCTCTGCGCAACATGGTGCGGATTTTCTACGATCGATGCCTGATGATGACCGGAAGGCAGAAATACAGCCCTCCCACGCTCAGCCAGCTCGTACCGGGCACGCCTGACTATGAAGAAGCGAAGGAGATCCTGCTGAGCGACGCCATCGCGCGGATCAGAACGACCAATCCTGGAAGCCGGGGATTGAAAGACAACTGAGATTCATCCGGGCCGCTTAAAAATCGGCATATGCGGCAAGACGCAATGCCTCGTTGGTGGAATCGGTTTCAAGCTTGGCGATCATGTTGGCGCGGTGGATTTCCACGGTACGCGGGCTGATCCCCAGCTTGAGGCCGATGATCTTGTTGGACATGCCTTCCGACATGAACTTGAGCACTTCGCGTTCGCGCTTGGTCAGGAGCACGAGTTTAGACCGTGCCTCGGCCCGCATGCGGCCATTTTCTATGAGTTTCTTGCGCTCGACCTGATTGGAATTGATCACTTCGAGTACACTGGCGAGATCCGGGAGTTTGTCGATATACCCGATCGCACCCTTCAGCATGGCCGAGACGATCGAGTTCAGCGATGCATTGTCCGAATAGGGAACCACTGGAAACCAAAGAGCCTTTTCGTTCATCAGTTCCAGCAACCGGTCAAGGTTGTCATCGACGTCGCTGATCAACACGACGTAGCTCGCACGGCCCTCGGTTATGAACTCCTCGATCTCCTCGTAGGGTTCAATGTGATGCCCGCCAGAAAACAGAGCATTAGTGATCTTAGCCCTCTTTTGATAATCGCTGTCGATCACGGCTATGGTGCGGTACTGTTCCATCGCCCCCTTATACGGATAATTCCGTTATGGATTAATCCCTAATTTGGTCCATTTCTGGAAAGTATCCTTCTTTCGCCGTCTGATTTTTGGCTATCCATCTACAATCGTTTGAAAAACTTTTGGCCCTCCCAAGCGCTTTTTAAGCTTCAAAAACATCCCGAACAGCCAGAATAGCGTAATGAATGCCCGTGCATGTTGCCTAACCAAGAGTTGTTGTCGATTTGGCCAACCTGAGAGGGAAGACGGTTCCAAGCCCCCCGCCTCGCTCGCCGTCTTTCCGCGAAGTTGGCAAGTCGCGGTGAAAGTTCGTGATTTCCTGCTGCTGACACCTGTCCGTCGGGTGTGTCCCTCGCAAACCAGGATCGGTACCGAAGAGCTTCTGCCCGGATACGGGAAAAGGGAGCAAGCCTGACGGCTTGCTCCCTCCCCATTGCCACAGCCTGTATGAGCGTGGAGCGCGTCAGAGCGCGATCACGCCCCCATCGTCCTTTGTGATCGCCACGATCGCGGAACGCGGTCGCACCGAGGCAGCCGGCGTCCCGGACTGACTGTCCGGCCAGTGGCTGCTGGGTGCTGCCGGCGTGCCGTCCTCGCCGGGGTGCTGGATGCCGACGAACAGCGTCCGTCCGTCCGGGGTGGTATCGACGCCGGTGATCTCGCACTGCAACGGCCCGACAAGGAAGCGGCGAAGGCTGGCAGCCGTCGCCGCCGCGCCCGCGATCGTCGTCTGCTGGGCCGTTGCACCATTGGAGGCGCGGTTGGTGAGCGTTGTCGCGCCACCATCCCCTATCGTCCCCGGCATGGCGGCGAGCATCATGCAATTGGTACGGTCGGTCATCGCGCCGTCATCGGTCTGGATCCAAAGGACCGGCTTGACCTGCCCGGCTGCGTTGGTGCCGCGCGAGAAGTAAAGTCCGTCCGGGCTCGAAAAGTCATTGTCCGTTGTCAGGCGTGAGACATTGACGTTGGTGTCGTTGGCATAATCGGTGGCGTCGGCGCCGAACAGGTAGATATCCCAGTTGAACGTAGTGGCGGCGGTGTTGTCGCCCGTTTCGCGCAGGCGCACGATGTGACCGTTTGGGTTACCGTAGCTGGTCGATCCCGAAAGATTGGGATCGCCGTAGTGACGGGGGTTGGCGGCGTTGGTATCGTTCAGCGGACGGTTGGCCGCGTTGTTGTTGGTAAGCGTGAGATAGATCTCACCGGTCACCGGATTGCCAGCCGTCCATTCCGGGCGGTCCATCGGCGTGGCGCCAACAGCATCTGCCGCGAGACGGCAGTTGATCAGAATGTCGGCCTGATCGGCAAAGACGTACTCGGGCGCAGAACCTACCGCAGGGCGGTTTGGTACCGAGCCGAACACCAGCGGCAGCCACTGCCCCGTTCCGTCGGCATTGAACCGGGCGACATAGAGCGTGCCGGTATCGAGGTACTTGTCGCCAACGGCCAGGCGATCAGAGGCGTTCGCATCGGCCGCATCCCAGGTGGCATTCGAGACATACTTGTAGAGGTACTCGCGGCGCGAGTCGTCGCCCATGTAGACGCCGACCTTCTGCCCGGCCTTCACCTGCACGAACGCGCCTTCATGGCCGAAACGGCCAAGTGCGGTGCGCTTGCGCGGCGCCGACGTCGGCAGGTAGGGATCGATCTCGACGACCCAGCCGTACTGGTTGGGTTCATTGCGGAAATCGTTGGCGGCGCTGGCACCCTTCACGCGAGCATCCCAGCGGAGGAACAGGCTGTCCGTGGTCGCCACCGAAGACCATGCGTAGTTCCCAGTGGAACTGGTGACGCCATAACGCCGCAGCGCGGTCAGTTCGCGATCGGTGCGCAGGGAATTGTCGGTGCCCGCGCCGGAGTTGTCGCGGCGGAAGTATCCGGCCCAGTTCTCTTCGCAGGTGAGGTTCGTTGCCCAGTGCGTAATACCGTTGGCGCAGTTATTGATGGTCCCGCGGCCCTGCGTGCCGTTCGCGGAGAAGGCGGTGACCATCATGCTCGAACCGGCGGCGGGGCCCTTCAGGGTCATTACCGTGCTGGGCGTGATGCGGCGATTGAAGTTGCTGTTCTGGACATAGGCCCATTTGCGGCCACCGGCGTCGGCGTATTCTACAACGGAGACACCATGGGCCTCCATTTCCTTGAGCGCCTCTGCTTGCGGACGCGGTCCCGACGATACGTTGGTCGGGCCATTGGGATGCAGATACTGGACGTTGAGGTTCTCGTGGTTCTGGACCATGAGACCGCGAGTGGAACTGGTATCGTCACGCGCGCCGGCTGCCGAAAGGCCAAAGAAGTGCAACGCGTCGCCGTGGTCACCGATGCGCTGATCGAAATTCGCATCGCTGCCGTCGTTGGCATAGGCGGGCACGCCTGCGGCAAGAGGATCGCCCAGTCGGGTCAGGACCGTAACGGTGTAACCGGCCGGCACGGTGACGATATCGCTGCGATTGTGCGGCACGGCCGCGAAACCCAGTACCGCCGGAGACACGCGCACGGTCGTCGTGGCGCTCGCACCCGCCGCGCCCTGCCGAGCGGCCGCGAATGTAAAGGTCAGATCGGTCGGCGCGGAAACGGCCGGAGCGATAAAGGTGGCGGTGGTGCCGGAAACGGCAAGCTGGACCGCGGGCCCGCTGTTCTGTGCCCAGGCGGTCGAAGTGCCGGTATCCCCATCGACGGTTCCGGTAAGAACCACGACACGGCCCGCACTGGTCGCTGCGTTGCTGCCGGCCGAAACGGTCAGCGTGGAATCATAGGAATCGTCCCCGCAAGCTGCCAAAGCGGTGGTGCCCAGCACGGCCATGGTCGTGGCGCCTGCGCCGCGAAACAACGCCTGACGGCGCGAATAGCGCGCTGCTGCCATGGCTTCGAGAGAGATTTCAGTGGTATGATTGGTATCGACGTCCCCGTCTGAATACCCGTTTGTAGGCAAGATGTCGGTCATGGCAGCCCCGCTTTGATGTGTTGCGGAGGCGTTGCTAGTGGCTGACCTTGGCAGTATCGCGTAAGTTCAGTTTCATTTTCGTGTCAGAACGATTGCACATTTCTAACACACGCTTGTGCAAGCAGGCTCAGTGTCATGGACTCAGGGATAGACGCCCGCCAATACCTTTTCGAAATGTTCGGTAACCTGCTTGTTGCAAGAACATGCCCGATCATTCAGCGCCTCGGGCAGGATCACCTCGATCCCGCCGCGCCGGGTTCTCAATAAACCGTCCCGCTTGAAGCGCTGCAGCACGCGGCTCGCGTAACTTCTGCCTATCCCCATCATCGACGCAAGCTGCTCCTGCGTCATCGTCACGTCGTTCTTTCCAGTACGGTCGATCGCGGCGGACAGCCACTTGGCTGCGCGCTGTTCGATGGTGTGGACCGCATTGCAGGCAATGGACTGAAAGACCTGTGCCATCATGCAATCCGCATAGCGGGCAAACAGCGTAGCAACGGCCGGCGAGGCACGTTTCGCTTCGTCGAGCTGGCGAACGGGAATACGCTGAAACACTCCGCCGTTCATCACGTTGGCGCGGGCATAAGCCGGTAAAGAGCCCTGGCTGACTATACCCCCCAAGGCCCCCTCGCGTCCTATGAGGATGGTTTCGACCGCCACCCCGTCTTCCAGCTCCACGAAGTACGAGCAAAGCGAAGAACCCATTGGCAGATAGCAGTAATCGACATCATCGCCCGGATGATAGATCACGCGGCCTGCCTCGAACGTACACTCCGTGATGTACGGTGAGAGCAATCCCCGGTCATCAGCATTCAGGGCGTCGAGAAGATCGTTGGAAAAGCTATCTGCGACGGCTGCATAGGACGGGTTGAATTGCGGCATATGGACGAACCCTCGGCGAGCATGTGTGCGATCAACCTGAGCGTTAACCGCTTGCGGGCGCAGGAGTTCCCAGCGCTGCGTACAGAAGTGAACAGACACTCGGCGTATATCGGCTCATATGTGCATGAGGAACATTCCGATCAGCCTGACGTTAACGAGGCTACGGAGGGTGGCGAGGATTGCCACTGACAACCGGTTGTCAGCCTCTTGAGATAAGGGTCATGCATTAATGTTGAGCGTTTTCCGCTGGAACTTTCCTTGAGTGATCTTCTGGCAGATCTGCGCCGCAGCACGTCCGCAGCACATGAACGGCTGGACCGTTCCTTCGGATCGCTCGACCTGTCACGCCGGGACGACCTGGAGCTCTTTCTGCGGGCTCACGCCTATGGAATGCGCCCGCTGCACCCGGTAGTGTCGAGTTTCTTTGAAACCCGGCTAGGACACGCATGTCCCAATCTCCTGGGTATGGCAGAGGAAGACGTACGGCGATTGGGATCATCGCTGGAAGCATTGCCCGCTGCAATCGACCCGCCCGGCCACGTGCTCGGGGGTAACGGTTCAATAGGCGCGGCCTATGTCGTATGCGGATCTAGGCTTGGGCTGGAGGTAATACGGCGTGATGGCTATTGGTCCGGCGAGCAAGGTTTTCGCTCGCGCTATATTGAGGACGACACCGGCCGATCCTGCTGGAAGATCCTGATATCCTGGATGAGAAGCGCCGAGTTTTCGCCCGCAGAGAGCGAGGCTGCCGTCACCGCCGCAGTTGCAAGTTTCGATACTTTCGCTCAGGCATTCACCGTCACTGTTGGCGAAGGTAGGAAAGTTCTCGCGGCCGATGGCTGACTCACTGCGACCCGTGGATCTCAGTACCTGCGATCTCGAACCTATTCACATCATTGGCCGCATCCAGAGCTTTGGCTGGCTCCTGTCGTTTTCGAGCGACTGGATCATCAATCATGCGTCGATCAATTGCGGCGAACTCTTCGGATGCGCGCCAGAAGACCTGATCGGGCGATCCGCCACCGATTTCCTTTCGTCCAGCGCCCTGCATGACATCCGGGCGCGCTTGCAGATCCTCGGCGATGCCGCCGCGGTTGAGCGCGCTTTCGAAGTCTCCCTGATGGACGACGGAAAGCTCTATGACATCGCCGTCCATGCCTCGGGTCGGTCGTTCATCGTAGAGATCGAACTTCACGAAGGCGGACGCCGGCGGGATCTCGTGTCCTACGTCAGGCCGATGGTGGACCGACTGCGTCAATCCGCAAGCGTCGAGGACCTGTGCGCCAGTGCGGCCCGCCATTTGCGAGGCCTGACCGGCTTCGACCGCGTCATGGTCTATCGCTTTGAAGGCGACGGAGCAGGCGAAGTGATCGCCGAAAGCATCAATGGCGGTGTGGACAGCTTCAAGGGACTTCATTTCCCTGCATCAGACATTCCTGCGCAGGCGCGGCGGCTATACTCAAAGAATCTTCTTCGCATCATCAGCGACATCGATGATCCGACGGTGCCGATCCAGCCGGCGACGGGCCCCAATGGCGATCCCCTGGATCTGTCGATGTCCGGCCTGCGCGCGGTTTCTCCCATCCACATCGAGTACCTGCGCAACATGGGCGTGAAGGCCTCGATGTCGGTCTCCATCATGAGGCGCGGCAAGCTGTGGGGGTTGATGGCCTGCCATCATTACCAGCCGCTCAGACTGTCTTATTCGGTCCGCACTGCCAGCGAACTCTTCGGAGAATTCTTCGCATACCTTCTCGACCAGAAGGAAACCGAGTTCTCGCTCGATCGACACCATTATGCCCTCAAGCTCCATGACGAGATTATGGCGCGTGTGGCGGGTGGCAACTCGCTGATCGATGTTTTCGGAGAATTTACCGATTCCATTCGGCACGTGATCCCGTTCGACGGGGTCGTTGGATGGGTCGATGGACGGTTCGTTGGTCACGGATCAATTCCCGATCAGAAGCAGTTCAGCAGCCTCGCTCGCTTTCTCAACACTGCGGGAGCGAGCACTGTCTGGGCCAGCGATAACGTCGGTTCTGTCTTCCCGCCGGCGGCCGATTGGTTGGACAAGGCTGCAGGCGTGTTGGCATTGCCGGTCAGCCGCGCCCCGCGAGATTACATCGTGCTGTTCCGGAAGGAACAACTTCGGCAGGTCAACTGGGCGGGCAATCCGGAAAAGGCGATCGAGTACGGCCCCAATGGCGCCCGGCTCACGCCTCGCAAAAGCTTCGAGTTGTGGCAGGAAGAGCGGCGCGGCTTCGCCGAGCGTTGGACAAGGCAGGAGATCTCGGCCGCGGAATCGCTGCGCGTGACGCTGCTGGAGGTTGTGCTGCGACTGTCCGATGCGGCCAACCAGGAGCGCGAACAGGCCAGTCAACAACAGGATATGCTCATCGCGGAACTCAATCACCGCGTCCGCAATATCCTGAACCTGATCCGTGGTCTCGTTTCACAAAGCAAGGAGGGCGCGAGCACGATCGAAGAATTTGCCGATATCGTCGGCAGTCGCATTCATGCCCTCGCCCGCGCGCATGACCAGGTCACTCGGCAGGATTGGTCGCCCGCATCGCTATACGAATTGATCCGCACGGAATCGGCTGCGTACGCCAGCCACAGCGCCGATCGCGTCAGGATCGATGGTCCAGACGCGCTGATTGCGCCCTCAGCCTTCACCACGCTAGCCCTCGTGATCCACGAGTTGATGACCAACTCATGCAAGTATGGCGCGCTTTCAGATTCAGGCGGCACCGTGATCATCACACTTTCGCATGACAGCGACGGCGCACTCGAGATCGACTGGCTGGAACGGGGCGGGCCGCCCGTCAGGCAACCGGAGCGGCGCGGTTTTGGCTCCACGATCATCGAACGCACGATTCCTCACGAACTTGGCGGATCAGCATCGGTCATTTACCCGGAGGAAGGCTTTCACGGCCTGTTCCTCATTCCGGTCGATCACATCGTCGCGTTCGAGGCTCCCTCCGCCGAGCATATCGAAGTCAAGCATGAGCCACCCGAAGCGACGCAGCTTTTGGCCAAGTTGGGATCCGGTGCGGCACTTATTGTGGAAGACAACGTGATCATTGCCATGGAGGCCGAAGACATTCTTCGCAGCTTCGGCTTTGGCGATTGCCGCATCGCCGGTTCGGTGGCAGCAGCCATGGACGTGCTGGAATCGTCCACAGTGACCTTCGCCATGCTTGACGTAAACCTGGGCAAGGACACCAGCGAGCCGATCGCGCAAGCGCTGCGCGAACGGAATATACCGTTCATCTTCGCCAGCGGATATGGTGATCGCTCGGTGCAGACCGCGCAGTTCAAGGGCATACCCGTCGTAACTAAACCCTACAGCGAACGTGATGTGCGATCCGCAATCGGAAAAGCCATGATCTGAACACTCGATGCGTCGCTGTCGGTCCTTGAAACCAAGCATCATACGGTGCGTTTCTCGAGGCAACAGCAATTCCCACGAGGAGATGTCGACCATGGCCGACGCACGCATTTTCAAAGATCTCAAAGCCGATCATGACAAGCATCGCGAGTTGCTGGAGAAGCTCGCTGAAACACAGGGTGACAGCGAGGAACGCCGCTCGCTGTTCGAGAAGCTGCGAAAGGAGTTGCAAGCGCACGCAGCGGCCGAAGAGGAATCGCTCTACGCCACTATGCTCGCTTGCCCCGAATTGCGCGATGAAGCGCGCCATTCGGTATCTGAGCACAAGGAGATCGATGACTTTCTGGGCGAATTGCTGGAAATCGAGATGTCTTCGAGCGCTTGGCTAAGCAAGTTCAAGGACATGCGGCATCGCTATCTCCATCACATCGATGAAGAGGAAGAAGACATGTTTCCGGAAGCAGCAGAGACGCTCTCGGCAGAGGCTGAGCGAGACATGGCGCGGGTATTCGAGGAGCGCAAGCCGCGCGAACTGCAGATCGCCGAGAACGAAAAGCCAGGCGACGAACGCGAATAGCGCTCCCGGAGCGCTTGGCTTTGTGGCTCGTCGATAATGCGGAGATGGGAACGCGGCAAGAAGCCAAGCGTTGAATCTTGAAATCAATAATCAGGAGAGTTCTCGTGGTAAACAACGCCATCGATACTGACATAAGGGAAACCTTTTGGAAGTCGTTCAGTTCGAGCCCTTTCATCATGATGCGGCTGTCTGGGTCTAGCGACCACGCCGAACCCATGACCGCGCAGTTGGACAAGACCGCGCATCACGCGGTCTGGTTCTTTTGCAAAAGGGACAATCGCATCGCGAGTGGCGGCCGCGCCATGGGACAAGTGATGACACGCGGCCATGACGTTTTCGCGTGTATTGACGGTACACTTTCGGAAGAAACTGACTCGTCTGTGCGTGACGAACATTGGAATAACGCGGTCGAAGCTTGGTTTCCGAACGGCAAGAATGATCCGACGGTCCTGATGTTACGGTTTGATATAGCTGACGGCGAGGTCTGGACAGCTGATATGGGCCTCAAGGGAGCCTATAAGCTGATAACCGGGAAGCCAATCGACCCGGCGGAAGCGGGTGAGCACGCGGTAGGCGCAGTCTAGCCATCCGCAAAAGAGAATAGAAAAAGGCCGGGTGGAAGGTATTCCACCCGGCCTTTTTCTATTTCGTGCCGCCCTCTTACGGCAGGCTATGCCTTACGAGGCGAAGGGGTTCGCTGGCCGGCAATCAAATAACGCCAGACGCCTACGCAGTTGATCACGAACAGGATCGTGTTCTGGACACCGATCCCTTCAGCGTTCTCGTCCAGGAAACCCCAAGCAATCAAAGCAATCGAACTTGTCACGAAGATGACGAAGCCAAGCCCCGTCCAGCGCCGGCCAAGGTTGAGCGACACGATGAGCGCAGCGACTGCTCCCGCTGCCGCGCCGTAATATTGCAGCGTATCTAGAAGCCATTGTGCTGGCACTCGACGATGTCCTGAGAGCGTTGACGGGGCGGAGATGTCAGTCGCGCGCAAGCTGCTCCAACTCGACAGGCCTCGCCTCTTCAGGACAACCTGCCAGAGCATATGCGATCGCGCCAAGTATTGACTGCCGTGTAAACGGCTTTTGCACGATGCCTACAGCGGTTGGAGCGGGGGCATCAATTTGAGCGGGATTTGCTGTGACATAGATCACCCTGGATCCGAACTTCACGGCAAGTTGCCGGGCTATAGCCGGACCCGTCAGGCCATCGCGGAGATTGAGATCCACCAGCGCCACGTCTGGGGCCTCTCCCAATGTCGCCAGAGAAGCCATGTCCGGGACAGTGCCCACTACAGCATGGCCGCCATCGGAGAGAATGTCTTCAAGCTGAAGAGCTACGAGAAACTCGTCTTCAACTATGAGGATCTTCCCTCCACCTGGCAATTTAGCCGCGTCCAACGTCTGCTTCCTTTCATCCCTTACGCGGCGATCAGATGACCATGCGGCGAATTCGCGATCTTTTCCAGTTCACTAAAGAACTGGTCAATTGCATCACCCGTAAGAACAAAGTTGTGACGAAAATCCGGTAGTTGACCAGATTCGATAATCTTGGCGAGCATTGCCCGCGCCCGGCAGATACGGCTCTTGACCGTTCCCAAGGCAATTCCACAAATCTCCGCGATTTCTTCGTAGGAAAGGCTTCCGGCCGCCACCAGAACCAACGCTTCGCGATAGGATTCGGGAATGGCCGACAAGGCCCTGATGACGTCGGCGAGCTCCAGGGCGCTTTCCTGGCTAGGATCGGCACAAAGAATGCGCTCAGCAGCAAGCTCATCATACTCGCCGTGAAAGCGGGCGCGACGCGCCTCGCTGTAGAAGTGATTGCGGAGGATGGTGAAGGTCCATGCCTTGAAATTGGTGCCGGCAGCGTAGCGATGACGAGCCGCCCATGCCCGCAACATGGCTTCTTGCGCGAGATCATCGGCGCGATCGCGGCATCCGCATAGGCCACGCGCAAAAGCACGCAGGTGAGGAGCGACATCAGCCAGCGCGCGCTTGAAATCCCGATCGCTGAGCGCCTCGGCCGGCGCCTTTTGCTGAGGCTGAGCGTCCCGACTAATTGCTGCGAGCATGAAATCCCTCCGTGTAAACCATTGCTGTGTTAACGCTGCCCAGCCGAAAATGGTTCCCGTCCCCACTGCCCAGCGCCACGACTTTGAAAATACCAACCATTTTTCAGCGTCTTTTACGAAGCATCATGCTCGACACCGATTAGCCGATAATTTTTCGCATCTGTTGGGGAACAATCGGGACGCTGAAAATTTGAGGCCTCCGTTCACTTCGTGTGAACGGAGGCCTCCGGGATCGGGTCACCACCGGCTTGCGGGGGGGTGGGGTACCAGCGGTGATATCAGGCAAACGTGGAAGAAGGTGTTTGGTTCCCGGCAGTTCGAAACCATTGAAAAAAAATTCCGGTTGCCCAGTTCACGTCATGCAGTCAGACCCTCACCTGATGATTGCAGGCGCTGCCAGCCACTCATGTAAATCGGGATAATCTCCCACCGTCGAGGAATGTAGATGTCCGTTTCTGACCAGATCGCCGTTCAACTTCCCTACTTGCGCCGTTATGCCCGTGCGCTAACCGGGTCACAGCATTCCGGCGACGCGTATGTGCGCGCTACCCTGGAAGCGGCGTTGGCCGACCGCGCGCTCCGTGAAGACATCGCGCGCGGCCGTGTGGCGCTTTACGCCGCATTCACGAAGATCTGGGCGACAAGCCATGTCGATGAGCCCAGAACCGAAATTGGGGAAGGATCGCGTGAACAGGCTGCGCAGACGCGGCTTGCGAAGGTGGCCCCGTCGCACCGTCAAGCCCTGCTCCTGTCCACCGTCGAGGAGTTTACCAGGGACGAGGCCGCTGAAATTTTGGACGTGTCGTCTGAACAAGTAGATGCCCTGATCGCGCAAGCCATTCAGGAAATCGAGGGTGAAGGAAAGACGAAGGTTCTCATCATCGAAGACGAGCCTCTGATTTCCATGCAACTCGAAGGGCTGGTCAGCGATCTCGGCCATAGTGTGGTGGGCACTGCGGCCACACGCAGTCAGGCCATCGAGGTATTCGAGAAATCGCCCGCAGGACTGGTGCTTGCTGACATTCAGCTGGCTGACGGCAGCTCCGGCATTGACGCCGTTGAAGACTTGCTGAAATTCGCCGATGTGCCAGTAATATTCATTACCGCGTATCCCGAACGCCTGTTGACCGGCGCGCGGCCCGAGCCGACTTATCTTGTGACCAAGCCATTCCAGGAAGCTACCGTCCGTGCAGCGATCAGCCAGGCGCTGTTCTTCGGCACCGGAACTTCCATGACCTGATGCCCAGAATACCGCGAGGGGCGAACCATCAATGCGGCAACATACCCGCCTGCTCGTGATATTGGTCAACCATGGAAAGCGCCAGGGCACTGACAATCGCCAGCGCAAACGTGCTGCCTGACGATGTCGACTCGCCGCCCTGGCCGTCCAACCGGATCGTCGCCAAATAAATGCCCGAGCCAGGGGTAGACGTCATCATTTGGGCGTTTGTCGGCAGAAGACGAAGGGCGGCCGATTCAAAGGCACCGGAATTTATGCTCCGGATAATTTCGTGATGGAGCCTGTGGCAATGGTCACAACCGCCCAGCCCCTCGGGCCGTCGCTGCAACAATACTCCCATCGCACGAACATAGGCTGCCTGCGCATCAGGCGCAGCGGCAGTCGACGACAATGCAATGTTGTCGACCTCCGTTAGCCACTCGGCCACGCAATGCGCTGATCCCTTACGCAAGGCACACTCCTCATCTTTTCGAATGCCCCCCGACCAACGTATATTGCATCGCATCATTGGCATGCCGAAAACGCTGGCCTATGGAATTCCCCTTACGTTAGGCAAGCATCTAACACCTTGCGCTTGTTGGCGACCCTCGGTTCGATGGCTCACAAGGAGTCGAACCAGGACTAGATCCAAAACCGATTAGCTTTCGATAACTCGTTGAAATGAGAAAAGCTAATTGATGCAGGTTGGCGTACCTCAGATCGCAGGTCCAGCTGTTCAAATTGGATGCATGAATTGCTGCAAAACTTGGATTTTTCCGCGGAAGCTTTGTTCGGCGATCGGCTCCTGGCCGGCGCGCGACGGACGTGATCGCACGGGGGCCAGCCTGAACCATGGCATTGTCCGCAGGCACCAGGGTGATCGTGCTAGGAGCAGGGATCGCCGGCCTTGCTGCGGCGGATCAATTGTCGCGCGCCGGATGCGAGGTTAAAGTCATTGAAAAGCGTTCGGTGTGTGGCGGCACGCACCGGGCTCACCACATCCACCCCTACACTTTCGATGTCGGGGCCATCTTTTATGAAGACGATGCCCGCATCTTCGATCTCGCACCGGAAGCCAAAAGCCTGTGCCCCACGATCCTGCGGCGGCAGAGGCGCGTTGCCCCGGACGGCTCGGTACAACACTATCCCCTGGAACCGCGAGAATTTCTGCGGCAACCGCCAACCGTTCTCGCAAAGTCTGTCGTCAATCTCTTGTGGTCGCGCGCAGCGGTAAAGCGGGACGGCACGTTGCAAGCCATCACGACCAAGCGCCTGGGGAGCTCATTCTTCAAGAGCACCGGGCTTTCGGCCTATATCTCGCGGTTTCATCATGTTCCGCCGGAAGAAATCGACGAATCGTTCTTCTTTTATCGCATGAAGCATATCGAGCGCGTCACCCGCATGGACGTTCTGGCGCGCCTTGCCTTGCGTTCATTTCTATCTTCCGCCCCGGTGGGGGAGAAAGTCCGGCGCCCTCTTCACGTGCGTCCACGCGAGGGGTTTGGCCCGATTTTTGATCCAGTTGTCCAGCGTCTGAAACGCGCCGGCGTTGAATTCTCGTTCGACGACGAATTGCTGTCATTGCAACGTTACGGCCCTTACTTTCTCGCCCAAAGTAGTTCGGGCACCACCAAGGCTGACGCTGTGGTCAGCACTATTCCGCTCGACACGCTTCACCGCGCAGTGTTCGGGGAAGCCAGCACGCTCGTCTCGCTGGACATGACCACGCTGTTCATATCGGCATCGGGCCTTGATCCACGCGTCGGCAACGTACTTTTCAATTTCCATCCGTACGGAAGATGGAAACGCGCAACCATCTACTCCCGCATATACCCCGATCCCGCCATTTCGCGCGAATACCTGGCAGTGGAAGCAACCATTCCACCTTCCGGCGAACATGATCCCGAGGGAACTTTCAACGATTTCCGCACCCATATTGCGGCGCTTGGGCTGGGTGAAAACCTCATCCTGGAAGGACACGAACGGGTGGAAAGCTGCTATCCGCTCTATTCGCCCGGTGTGGCAGCTACGGTTCCCCAGATAATCCGACGGCTGACCGACACGGGGCTGATCCTGGCCGGCCGTCAAGGGAGGTTCGAATATCTGCCGACATCAAGCGGTGTGATCCGCCGCGTCGTCGAAGAACTGAACGCTGCCGAAACCCCCACCTCGCCGGCCGCCGCGGCTGCTTGAGTGATGTCTTCGGTCATCAGATCGATGCCGATGCCCTCTCGACATAATATTCCGGCTTGGTCCGCCAGACTGGTGATCGCGGCAATGATCGCCGTAACTCCCTCCTCCGTGCCTTCCAGTTCGCGGCAGGAGCAGACTGGCAAAGCCATTCGACTGGGCGCCGTCTCAAACTTCGGGCAAGGCTGGACGGAGGAAAGTTACAGCGCCGTGCAGCGCTTTCGCATTTCCCGATTGCGGGACAGCATCAGATGGGCCGAAGTCGAGCGCACGCCCGGTCGCTACGTGTTCAACGGTCGAAAAAGTGCTTGGCCTGACCGCTTTCAAGCCGAGAATGTCAAAATTACCCTTACCTTAGCCGGCGGAAATCCGCTCTACGATGGCGGCAATACGCCGCATTCACCGGCAGCCCTGGCCGCGTTCGGGCGATTTGCGGCCGCTGTCGTCAAGCGATACCCGCAGATAGACACTGTCGAAATCGGCAATGAATTCAATAGCGGCAACTTTGTGAGCGGCCCCGTCAAGACTGATGGGTTGGCTCGCCGCGCGCAGCATCACCTGGCCATTCTGGAAGCTGTCGCTGCCGCAGTCAGAAAGGTCAGGCCAGGAATATCTGTCATTGGAGGATCATCGCACTCGATCGCAGCTGGCTACCTCTGGCCGCTACTCGAAAGGCCCGAGAGCAGGTTGATGGACGGCTTGGCCATGCACCCCTACACGACCGACATTGACCAGCTTCCCCGGCAAATCGAATTCCTGAAGCGTGACCCCCACGCCGCGAAATTGCCGTTGTTCATTACCGAATTCGGCAGCGAAGATCGGGTGCTGGCTGCGGACGACCTTGTTCGAGGCTATGTGACGCTGGCCTCGACGGGTGCCGCGGAATTTGATTGGTACCCGCTCAACGAGCGTGGCGATGGCCTGGTACCGCTTGTTCGCAAGGATGGTACGGTGACGAAAGCCGGGCAAGCATTTCTCTTTGTTCAGTCGAATATGCGGGGAATGCCGGTACAGGACATCAGCCCGGACGAATTCACGTTCGTGCGGCGGATTGGTAACAAGATGCTCGCCTTGTGGGGCGCGCCGCGAGACGTCCGCCTTGCTCGCAGAGACATCACGGCTTCCGACGCTACCGGCGCCAAGCTTGATCCTTCTCGTCTTCATCTAGAGGAAGGTCGCGCTTTGATATTAACAAGCGAATCACCAATCAATTTCGCAAGCGACGTCAAACTAGGCTGCAACCCGCTGATTGCGGACAGTTTTTATCAGTTTTCCTACGCGCAGCCCGGCACCGCATCGAAACGCTCGGGCTTCATCAGGAGCGTTCGTATCGGAAAGGAGGATTTTCCTTTGTCGGTGATGGAGGGTCAGCAAAAACCGGGCGTGCCATGGACACCCTATTTGGGCCGTTCCAACTTGGTATCGCTGCAACTGCACCCCGGCATGATGGTGCCTGCTTTCGGAGCGAAGGGCGGGGCGATCATTCATCGGCTTATGACCGAAAGCCCGGCCGACGTCAGAGTCCGCGCGATTTTCACTCCGGTCGGCACGGGCGACAACGAGATCATTGTGACCGTTGCACATGCTGGCGAGAGCATTGTTTCCAAAAGCGGTAAAGGCCCGATCAAACTGGATATATCGGTCGCACTTCGGAAAGGGGAGAGCGTCCTGCTGTCCGCAGTTCAGAGCGAAAATTCCAACAGCGGCAAGTTTCGTTATCGCATTCAGGCCTTGGACGAACACAGATGCCCGGCACTGCCGCCCGAGCTTGATCTTCCGCCGAATTGAAGCGGCGTGGCCCGCGCAAGCAGTTCGAACATAACCTCGTGGATCCACTGCAACCGGAATGGATCGTACTCCAATTCCAGCGATGACTGAACCTCGCTAGTCCGCATAGGTAAAGATCAATTGCGCAACTCGCGATCAGGGGTAGAACATATGTTCGGATCGACAACTACATCCGAGTTTGAGCTCTCGCCGCCCGCCGGCAATACGCGCTTTCCCAACCTCTTCATCATTGGCGCATCGAAAGCGGGATCAAGTGCTTTGCACGCATATCTGGATCTGCATCCTCATATCGCGATGAGCAGCGAGAAAGAGCCCTGCTTCTTCGTTGATCAGGAAGAGTTGCGCACAGCGTGGCCGATCATGGCCCGCAACCCTTGCTCTCACGACCGGGAGGCATACCTTGCTCTTTGGCAGGGCAAGCAGGACGCTGCGTTTTGGGGCGAAAGCAGCGTATATTACTCGCAGTCGCCGCACCGCAGCGGAGTGCCGGCATCGATCAGTTCCGCGACCCCGGATGCGCGCATCATTTACATCGTGCGAGAGCCAGTCACCCGCGCCATCAGTCACTATTGGCAACGAGTGCAGCAGTTCCAGGAAACCTTGCCGATCGAAGATGCCATGCGGCAGCACAGCATCTATCGTGATACCTCGGACTACGCGCTCCAGCTGAACCAGTACCTGCGCCACTTCGACAGAGATCGCATTCACATTGTGATAGCCGAAAACCTCAGATCGGATCGGGTAAAGACGGTGCAGGAATGCATAGAATGGCTCGGCCTGCCTGCCTTTGACTTCGATCCCAGCCAATTGTCCGAACGCCATGTATCTGGAGCGAGCAGCAGGCGACCGCGCCTGCCCTTCATAACAGCGGCAAGAAACTCCTCTGCGTGGGCGGCTGCAAGAAAGCGGCTACCGGTCCACATTATCGACAAGTTGCGCCGTTACTCGACGACCTCGTTCGACAAAAAGTCGTTCGATGATCGGGCAGCAAGGCAGTATCTCACGGAATACTTCAAACCACGCCGCGCCGAGTTCGAGCAGTTGATCGGGCGATCGATTGATGCCTGGCCTGCACCTTAAAGTCCCGTGCACCATTCACTTCCCGGCCAGTCGCACAGTGATGAAACATGAATGCAATTCCGATCGCGCTATTTTGGGGCTTGGCCGCATGGGGCATCGCGAGCCCAAAACCGGTCCTGATCTATCTGTTCTTTGCGACCATTCCACTCGGGACTTTAGCAGTACTGCCGCCGGCAATTACTGGCGGGTTGACCTTCACAGCGACGCCGATCGTGTCGCTGCTCATTATCGCCCGCGCCTTTGTCAATAGATCAGGCCCTCCGGCCTTTCTGACTCTGGCGATACTGCCGCAGCGGCTGATGTTGCTGACTTTATTCTGGTTTGTCGCGGTGATTACGACCATTTTCATGCCGCGCATATTCCAGGGTAGCGTAATGGTCGTGCCAATGCGCGGAATTTTGAGCACCACATCCCCGCTCAGGCCAACATCCCAGAACTTTTCGCAACTGGTCTACATCACGATATCGATCATGTCGGTATTTGCATTCACGCATATTCTTCGATCCCGCCAGATGCGCCAACATGCCTTGCAGGCGCTGTGCCTCGGTGGCCTTGTAACCATAACGACCGGCGCACTGGACTTTGCTAGCCAGTTCATGCCGATCACCCCACTTCTCCAGCCCTTTCGCACAGCGACATACGCGCTTTTGACCGATGTCGAAGTTATGGGATCGAAACGGGTAGTGGGTCTTATGCCCGAGGCGTCTTCCTTCGGGGGCACCTGCCTCGCATTTTTAAGCACGATCTACTTTTATCGCCGGGCGATCGCGGATGTTCGGTTTCAGAAAGTATATGCTCCGCCGCTGCTTGGCTTGCTGCTGGTTTTCTGCTGGCTATCCAAATCCTCCGGGACATATGTAGGTCTAGCAGTTTTTGCCATCATGGCCTTGCTCGAGTGGTTCTTGCGCATCAATTCGAGCGAGCGAAACGGCGCTATCTATCGGCGCGGGCTAGGCGGCGAAATGTCATTCATGGCGCTAGCCATCACCGCGATCTTGCTTGCGGTCATGTTTCGTCCAGACATCCTCGATCCGATATATTCTCTGATCGATCGGATGGTTTTTCAAAAAGGATCGTCGGTTTCCTACGAGGAACGCGGTATGTGGCGGTCGGTCGCCTTGGCCAGCTTGCGGGAAACTTACGGCCTTGGGGTGGGGATGGGCGGCACCCGCGCCTCTAGCAGCGCCGTATCAGTGTTCAGCAGCACCGGCGTTATCGGCGGAATGCTGTTCTATGCATTCGTGCTACAATGCTTTCTGAGGGGAACACGTAAGGCAACCGCTGAAACTCGGCTAATCTTGGCCGCATTCCGCTTTTCATTCATGCCGGGGTTTGTGACTGCGCTCATGGTCGGAGATGCCGATTTCGGGGGCCTACCTGCCTTCGGTTTTGGCATCGTGACCGCATTAGCCATTTACCAGGAAACCACCGTGCGCCGCAGTGCAGTTCAATCAGCCCCGAATTCTTTCTCAAAGTCCTGACGACGAAGATCGATCACCCAGAACAGCGCAAACAGCAAAGCTAGCACAGGCCACAAAAGGCAATCGCGAAGGATACGCATTTGCGCGCCCGGAGTGGGAACAGGCCCTTTCATTCGAGAAAAGAACATCGCTGTTCCAGCGCAGCCTATGAAATAAACTGCTAGTAATAAGAGTATTGGCCCCAACAAGGAAACCTCCTAAACCAGTTTACATATCCAGTATTTTACGAGGGTCTACTTTCCCTCGTAGACTGTCGACGAGTGCTAGGCAGTTCCCCAGCAAACGCCCTCGGCGATCTATCAGCGGCTCAGGCTTGAAGCTGCGCAGAAGATTGGCGCATACATTCCGGCTCATCAGCCGGTTCCCGAAAGCCGCCCGCATAGTGCCCTTCCGCTTGAGGTAGATCACATTGGCGATTTGCGAGTAGCCCAGCCGCTTTCCCGGACTACGGCCACTGTTTACCCCAAGATGGACTCCCGTCACGTTGGACGAAGATATCTGACGCCCTCGTTTTCCTAACCTGTTGGAAAAGTCGACATCTTCCTGCCAACCATACAACGGCAATACTTCGTCGAAGCGCAATCCCTGAGCAGCAGACATGCGAATTGCCATGTTGCATCCGTAGAGTTCGTATCTTTCAGCTACTTCGGGAGGTGAGGTGGGCAAACGCGCTGCAATGATTTTCTGGGCTTCTTCAATCGTATAACCGCCGCTCAAGACGCCGTCGGCCAGAAGCTTTCCGGTAACTCCTACGATGCCGGGATTCACGGAAAATATGTTCTCGATGTTTTCAATATAGTCCGGAGCCGGGATGAAATCGTCATCGAAATAGATGACGATATCCGCTTTCCCCTCAAGGAACTCCAACGCTCGGTTTCGTTGTCGGCAAAGGCCTTTTTCGGAATAGATGACTTCCGGCTTGCTTCGCGCCAGTTCCACTCCGGTCACGTCGCTCGGGGACACGGTAGCCACGATGACACCGTCCGCAGGGCGCGTCTGGTCGGCAAGCAGATCGACTGTACGACACGCCAGGTCAGGGCGTCCGACTGTGGCAATCACCACGAATATTCTAGCCATTTGTATGCTCCGTCGTACTGGGCGACATCTTATGAATGGGCAGGAATCGGTGCCCCCTCCCCTGTCGCGGCCGCGACGGTCTCCCGGTAATTTTCCATGATTTCGTCGGTCCAGCTTTCCTCGCTGTTGCAGATATCGCGATAGCGCTCACGCCCGGCCAAAGACATCCGCAAAACAGCCTGATCATCGCCATGGAGATCGGAAATCACCTTCGCAAAAGCATCGATATCTACTGTGTCGATCGCCAAGCCAAAGCCGGATTCCGCGATCTCGTCGGCGATCAAGGCCCGGTTGTTGACGATGACAGGAACTCCAGAACCGACTGCCTCCAGAGCGACAAGCCCAAAGGGCTCTGACCAGCGGCTCGGCATAAGGGCAATTCGGGCATGAGACAGAGCCTTCGCCACGCCGCTGCGGTCTTGTCGCCCGAGGAAAACCGCCTGATCGTTAAGCTTTCGAATGTTCTCGAGCTCGCTCCCGTCTCCTACGAACGTGATGGGCACGCCAGCCTTCTTGGCGGCCAGCGCCGCCAGATCAGCGCCCTTTTCTTGCGATATCCGTCCGATGAACACGACCCCGCGATTGTCTTCTGCTCTGACGCGGTCAGCGCACGGTGGAGTGACCGGATTGCGCAATGGGATCATCTTCTCTTCTGGCCATTCACCAAGAGCAAAACTGCCCGCCTGGCGTGGATGAATCAGCAGGATCCGGCTGGCGTTCGTCGTTCCCCCGCCCAGGCCCCGCCTCAGTTGCTCCCGGGCGGATCGCCAAAGCTTTTCCAGATACGACGATTTGTCACACTGTGTCCGCAGGCACCCCCCTGATAGCGGCTTCAGCCGGCAATCAGCTTCGGTGACGTAATTGAAAAACGCGCCGTTCGGGCAGCAGTTAAAATAGTCGTGTCCGTGTAGTATCAGCCGCTCACGCACGGTCTTGAGCGGCGCGAACACCGATGGAGTCAATACCTTGGACCATCCGTGCAAATGATAGATGGTGCGGGGCGTATCGTTTTTATTGATCCATTGCTGGATTCGCGCACGCGCCGTTTCGTTGTACATTCCCACGGTCAACGCCCCGAGCTTCGACCGCGCGAGCAGCGCTTTGCCGTGAAGCGGAACAAACTCGACATCGTTGCGATGGAAGTTCGCTCCGTCGTCACCAGCGAAAAACGTGACCGGAACGTCTCTCGCGCGCAATTGCTCGATCAGCACCTGAACAAGGTAGGATGCCCCGCCAAGGGCCTGACTAAAGTCGTGGAAGAGTACGACCCGCTCAGGATTTCCAGAAGCAGCCGAAGAGCCGGAGAGCACGTTCAGAAATACCTCCGGTCGATCCTGACCGTATCGCCGGGAAGCACCGCTGCGCCGCTAGTTAACTTATAGGCGGTTTCCGTCGCTTCGTTTGCATGCCGTATGAACACAACCTTCTCATTGGCACGGTACGTGAAGCCGCCTGCTTTTGCGACCAATGCATACACCGACATCTTGTCGCTATATGCATATTCTCCGGGCGTCTGCACTTCGCCGAGAATGTAGATCGGACGGTAGGACACGACGTCGAGATTGAGCCTGGCGTTCCGCACGTATTCCTGGCCAAGCGTCGCCGTAAGTTCTTCGCGCAGTTGCGAAACGGTCTTGCCGGCAGCCTGCACCTGGCCAACCATGGGCAGGCCGATCATCCCCTGATCATTGATGACATATTCACCGGACAGGCCTTCCTCCCGGAATACCTCCAGCTTCAGCCTGTCACCCCTCGATAGACGATATTCCACCGCATCGACTGTCGGCAGCATGGTATTCCCGGTCGCTGCGCATCCCATCAGCACTGCGCAGCTCACAAGGATGAATATTCGTAATCGCATCGAAAATACCTTCCTGAGGATGCGCCAATCCTTATATTTTACGAGTAATACCCGCTATAACTCTCATAAAAGCTTGAGATATCATTCCCGCCAAAACGCGCCTGCTTCTTCATATCAACTTGATTGAGAACGACACCCAGCGTTTTTATAGTGCGAACGGGCAATTGTCGTATTGCCGCCATCACGATCCGATCCATGGTCTTGCGCCAATGGACTACCATCACCACGCTATCGGCCAACGACACGATCTCTCGCGATTCCGCGATCGGCAAAATCGGCGGACAGTCGAGTATGATGACGTCGAAATCTTCGCGCAGGCGAGCGACCAGACGGTGCAGTCGCCCTCGGTCCGTCAGCCGCTCCCCTTTTGCGAACGGGCGAGTGATCGGAATTACACGCAGCGGCGAATCCTGCTCTTCATACTGAACAATCTGCAAGATCTGGTCGTCCAGCGCTTCATGAAGTCCAGGCTCGCCCTGACTGAAGCCGAATTGCCTGCTCAAGTTTGCGCGGATGACGTCGCAATCGATCACGACCACGCGTTCGTTCGCCATTGCCAGAGCCCGGCCCATGCAGGTTGCGACGGTGGTCTTGCCCTCGCCCGGCACCGCCGATGTAATGGCAACAACTTTGCCTTGGCCAGCACTGGAGTGCCGAATGGAAATGATGACGTTTCGCAGTGCCTCCGAAAATCCGCCGTCAGGGTGATCTCGAACCGTATCGAGCGGAGAAGCCGAATGGGGCTCGGTCGTCCGATATGAGGGGATGAAACCCAACCCCCGGATACCGAGCCGGCTTTCAACGTCATCAAGCGTCGTCAGGCCGCGGTACGAAAGTTCGGCCAATATCGCCAGGGTCGCCCCCAGCAGCCCCCCGACGACCAAGCCCAGCGCCAGGTTAAGGAGCAGGTTCGGCGACACCGGAAGCAGCGGAACGCTGGCCGAGGAGATCAGACGGGCCGTGGGCTGTTCCGAACCACTACCTGCAACGACCTCGTTGTATCGCTTGAGATAGGACTGATAGAGTGCCTGCACCGCTTCCGCCCGTTTTTCCAGGTCAGCGAGGGTCACCAGTGCGCTGTTGTCGGTGCTGAGCTGTGCGGTCGTGCCGCTTCGGCTTGCCAGTAGCGACGAAAGGCGTTCCGATGACGCCTGAGCGCGCGTCTCAAGTCCTTTGAGCGAGCGGTTGACTTCGTTGGCGATCTGCCGGTCGATGTCCGAAATCTGCTCTCGAACGGTCAGGAGATCAGGGTTATTGTCAAAATAGCGCTGCGATAAATCGCGCTCCCGGATGACAAGTTGCGCGCGCTGCGCTCGCAAGGCAGAGACCACTTGTGAAGTGGCTGCCTCACCGACATTGTCGGCACCTCCGTTTCGTAGCTGGCCCCGGGCACTGGCCAGCGCAGCAGAATCGCGGGCGGCCTCAGCGCGCGCCTCCGCGATCTGCTGATTGTAGGTCGATATTTCCTGCTCGGTTAGACTCGTCGCCGCAGAACTGAGCAGCCCGGTGCGCACGCGATAGGATTGCACCGCGGCGAATGCTTCATTCGCCGACTGGCGCAGCTCATCCACGCGCGATTTCAGAACCGTGGCGGCTGTCGCATTGGTGCGCGCCCGCTCCCTCGCGTCGTCTGTAGTGTACAGGCGCGCATAGGTATTCGCTATCAAGGCGGCCCTTCCGGCATCGGAGTCTTTGAAAGCAATCCGCAAATTGAAGGAATCACCGACGCGCGAAACATCGAGGTTCTGGCTCAGATATGTGACAGCCCGTTCGCGCATCGCATCGGCACCAAGCGACTGGTCCGTCCGCGACCCGCGGGACACGCCGACGGATGCGAGCACATTGTCCAAAGCAGAGCGCGGCTGCGCGACATCACTGCGGAATGCCTCGTCATTGAGCAGGCCGGTGCGTTGCAGCACCTGACCTGCCATTTCGCGGGAGCGAATGAGCTCGACCTGCGTTTCGACATCCTCCGCGCGGGTCGGGCCATCACGTTCGTCCTCCGCCTCTCCGGGCACCACCGTCGTTGAGTGGGTTATCAGCACGACATCTGCGGTGGATCGATAGATCTTCGGTAAGGCTGTGGTCCATACAAGCGCGAGCGCCACACAGACTGCAAGAGTCAGCACCATGATCTCGCGGCGACGCCGCAGCATGGCCAAGAGCAGGCGGATGGAAATCGGCTCTTCATCGCGAAAGGCGGGCTCTCCCTCGGGGATTACCTGGGGTACCGCATTCGGTGTTTTGTAGATCGCAGGAAGATTCAAATTCGTGCCTCCATGCAACAGGCGATGATCATGGCGTCACCGTGATGCCGATACCGACGGTTGCGGAAGTGAACTGGTTGGCCACTTGGAAGCCATCGACATCCTGTTTCTCGATAGCCGCGTATCCGCCGATCGAGATTGCAGGACTCATGCGATACTGGGCCTGAAAGCGCATACCACCCCGCCACGTCCGCGCATCAACTTCCCTGTAATCCGCAAACTCTGCCGATGCCGACAGGGACAGCCTGAGATTGCGGAGGGGGTCGTAGTAGGCAGTGAGAGCGACGTCATCGGTAAGAATACCGCCCACTTGACGAATGCCACTGTTGCGGAAAGCACGAGCGGCCTCCGCACGCAATGTAACCAGAGGCGTCACGTACCACTGCACATCGGCTCGGTATGTCAGGCCCTGGATGTCCTGATAGTCCGGCTGCGCATAATTGCGCGACTGGTAGCCTATTCCGATCTCGCCGCTGATGACTGGCGAGATTTCGCCTCTGATGCCCGCTGTGAACGTCGCGGTGCGGGCATCCCGTTTCCGCTCCAGCGGCGCGGAGGGGGACTTCATGTCATCGTAAGATCCCGAGACAAACGCAGATACCAGCCCGGAGACATTGTAGTCGATGCGCACGCCGCCGCGCAGCGAACGCGTGTCGCGAAATGACTGGTCGACCTCAGACCCGTCGGTCACAGCAACAGCGTTGTATCTTATGCGGTCGTAGTGCGCGCTGGGCGCAAGCCTCACGGCGCCCCAGCGAAAGGTCGTTCCCAGTTCCCCGACGAGGCGGGCATAACTGACCGGCTCCGCCGCGTCCGGTACAGAGCCAGCGCTGCTGCGCGGCTCAATGCGGTGCGAATATTCCGCGAGGGTAGTTATCGCATCCTTCTCGCCAAGGTCGTACCTTCCTCGACCGACCAAGGCGAATTCCTCGCTGTTCTCCGTAGTGTACTTTTCGAAACGCCGGATGTTGCCGACAGCGGAAAGCCGCAGATCATGCCTCGCGAGATTGGCGCGCAGATCGAGGGCGGGCGTCACAAATACAGACGCAGCCTTCCTCTCATCAGGCCGATTGAACACATTGGTGTTGTAGCCGGCGACAACCGACAGGCTTGGCTGCACGTACACCGGTCCGATCAATGTCGGCTGCGGTTGATAAGCAGGTTCCTTCCTGCTTCCGGCCACATCATCCCTGTCCAGATCCGGTTCGACCACGATAGAATTGCGGGCACCAATTGCCTGTGCCCAGCTTATAGCAGGCGACAGCATGGCGCCTGACGTCAAAGCCAGTCTTGCGAGAACCCCCGTCATCCAGTTCAAATGCCCCTCGGCGTGTTGCAGCGAAGTGTGGTCTCACGCACCGGACACGGGCGTGCGTGCTTGTTAAGTTGAACAGGTAAGGCCGTTTCTTCGCATTCACCTGACATCGAAGAACTGACTACTCGCACTACTCCGTCAGCGCGCGCCTGAACTGATCCGAAAGCGGGCGAATGATGTATTGTAGAATCGTCCGTTGCTGGGTTTGGATAAATGTCTCCACCGGCATACCAACGGAAAGTCTCACTTTTCCGAGCTTCTTGAACTCTTCATCCGGAATGGAGACAGTGGCGATGTAGTAGGATACGTTGGTAGCCTGATCGACGCTGCGATCCGCGCCGACCTGGATTACCGTGCCTTCCAGTTCCGGGGTCGTGCGCATGTTCAGGGCGGTGAAACGCAGGTGCGCCCTTTGTCCGATTGCCACATTATCTATGTCTGTCGGTCGGACCTGAGCCCTGACCACGAGCTTGTCCTCGTCCGGCACGATTTCCATCAGCGCCTCCCCCGCGGGCACCACGCTGCCGATCGTGCGGATCTGGAGCTTGTCCACCACCCCATCCTGCGGCGCGCGAATCGCCGTACGATCGCTCTGGTCGCTGGCGGCGACTTCGTCCTTGCGAAGATCGGAAATGGCCGCCTGCACCTGTGCCAGCTCGAGCGCGGCCTCGCTGCGGGCGCCGCTGGCAATTGATGCCATCTGCACCTGCAACTCGCCAATCCGCGCACGGGCCTCGACGATGCCGGACTGGGCCGACTCCCTCTGCGCTTCCACACCGACGGCGGCGCGTTCAAGCGCGTTCAACCGATCAAGCGTGGTCAGGCGGCCTTCATAGAGTCGCCTCGTCTGCGCCAGTTCCTCGTTCACCAGCCTTTCCTGCCGGTGGTAGGCGTCCGCTTGGCTGGAATAGGTGGCGATCTGGGCCCGGGCCTGCTCGATCCTCGCGCTCAATTGCCGGATCTGGTCCGCTCTTGCCTGCCGGGACAGCGCAAAGCTTCGCCGCTCGTCCTCGATCGCCATGCGAACAGCCGGATCGTTTGCCCTCTCAATCAGTTCCTTGGGAAAGACGACCTCGCCGGCTCCGCTTTGTGTCGCTCGCAGCCTTGCGGCCTTGGCCAGCAACTGGTCCAGACCGAGCCCTGTAAAATTGGCAACGGCACCGGAAACCTTGTCATCAAGACGGACGAGTACCTGGCCCTTGGTTACGCGATCTCCATCCCGGACGAGGATTTCCGACGCCACCCCGCCGAACGGATGCGAGATTTCCTTCACGTGCGTTTCCACCGTCACCTCACCCGGGGCGATGACCGCCCCGGCCATAGGGAGGAAGGTGATCAATCCGCCCAGCCCCAGCACCAGAAACGCCACAGTACCGATCCCGAGCGACACAAGGCGAGAAAGCCTGCGCTGCGCATGGGCCGCGAATTCCCCTTGGCCTGCCACAGGGATCAACCCTGGCGATCCATTGACCACCTGCACGGGATTGCTCATTCGCTCAGTTCCTCACGCGCGTTTTCATTGTTTGGACGGTCTGCATCGGGCTGCCGCTCCGTAACGGCGGAGGCCGTCTCCTGCACCGTAGCGGGAACCTGCCGTCTCGCGCGTTCCTCGAACGTCTCGCGTGTTTCAAACCGTTCGACGCGCCCGTTCCCCATGACCATGATATGCGAGGCATGAGCCACCACGCTGGGACGGTGCGCGATTATCAGAACGATCGCACCGCGCTCACGCGCCCGCATGATAGCCGCACCGAGTGCAGCCTCCCCCTCGAAATCAAGGTTGCTGTTCGGCTCATCCATCACCAGCAGAAAGGGATTGCCGTACAGTGCGCGCGCCAACGCTATGCGTTGCTGCTGACCGGCGGACAGGCCGCCTCCCTGCGGTCCGATAAGGTAATCGTATCCCCCATCCAGGCGCACGATCAATTCGTGACAATCGGCGGCCTTGGCCGCATCGAGAATGGCCTGCCGATCAGCGTCGGGGCTGAACCGGGCAATATTTTGGGCGATCGTCCCCTCGAACAACTCGATCGACTGCGGCACGTAGCCGATGATCCGGGAAATCTGGTCATTGGACCATTGATCGAGCGTAGCCCCGTCAAGCCTCACCGCCCCCCTCAGTGTAGGCCAGATTCCGCATACCAGGCGTGCCAGACTGGTCTTGCCCGAACCGCTTCGTCCCACCACGGCCAGGGCATCACCGGCCGATAGCTGGAATGACACGTCAGCGACCGTCACTGTGCGCGTGCCGGGCGGCGCCGCCGAAACGTTACTCACAGTAAGCGATTTATGAGGCAATTCGAGGCCCATCGGCTCGACGCGATAGGGGACCGCGCTGAAATGGTCGCGGAGACGGGCCAGCGCCTGCCTGGTCGATACCAGTCCTTTCCAGTGGGCGATCACCTGCTCGACCGGCGCTACCGCGCGTGAAGACAGGATGGAGCTGGCGATGATGATCCCCCCGGTCGCATCACCCTCGATCACGAGATATGCGCCCAAGGCCAATGTCCCGGATTGCAGCAGCATCCTGAACGCCTTGGTACAGCCAGCGATGGTGCTCGAGATATACGAGAACCGGTCGTTGGCGCCGAGGTATTGTTCCTCGATCCGATGCCATTCGGATTGACGCGCCCGCGCCATGCCCAAGGCTTTCAGCGTTTCTGCATTTCGCAAGGTGGAATCGGCCAGCATCACACGGCGCGATCCTGTCCGCACCGTCTCGAGCGCAAGCGGCTCCGTCATGCGGTTGTTCACGACCATGAGGGCCACGAGGATCAGCACGCCGACCAGCGACAGCAGCCCCAGTGACCAATGGAATATGCTGAGAATGACCAGATAGACCAAGATCCACGGAAGATCGAGGATCGCCAGCGGACCGGGACCGGAGAGGTATGCGCGAGCGGTATCCACATCGCGAACGATCTGCGTGCCATTGGGCAACGCCCCCCGGCCCAGTTCATAACGCGAAATGACATCGAGCACCCGGTCGCTGATGGAGCGCATGAAAAGTGAGCCGACATGGACCATGATCCGCCCCCTGATGACATCCAGCACCGCCTGGAACAGGTATGCGACGGTGACCATGATCAGCAGACTGACGAGTGACGGCACGCTGCGACTGGGCAGAACGTCATCGTAGACGAGCAGCATGAAGAACGAGCCCGAGAGAAGCAGGACGTTATATACGCTGCTTATGACCAGCACCGGGGTCAGGACCCGCCTTACAGGCAGCACTGCTGCCCGAAGTTCGGACGATAGCCTGAGCGCAGAAATCACGATGTTGCTTTCGCTGCGACAACGTCGGCGCCGACAAGGCAAGGTTGTGTTCGGTCATCCCCCCTTGCACACAGATGGATCGCGGTAAGAGTACGCGCGCGCGTCGGCATAATTACGTCCTGTACGGAACAATCTCCGACTGCACCCAAACAGACAAAAAATATAAACAACCAGCGGCAAAACATCAGTTTTGGGGCTTATCGTCGGAAGGCCTTTCGTTTCACGGCGTATCAATGAGGGATAATCGGTAGTGGTCTACGCCCGTAGGGTGCTCCTTGCAGGGGTGCTGTCAGTCTCGCACGCGCCGCCCGCTTTCGCCGATACGCTCGATCAGGCGCTATCGGCCGCATATGAAAGGAACCCCTCGCTTCAGGCGAGCCGGGACCTGGCAAGCGCAGCGGATGAGCTCGTCACGCAGGCCAAGGCTGCTTACGGCCCGACCCTTAACCTTAGTGCCAGCCACGATTACACCACCGCGAGGATAAGGGGCACGCAGCGACCGACCGAGGACGAGGGGTTCGCGACGTCAGCCGAACTCGCGCTATCGCAGCCCTTGTTCACGTCCGGCCGGTTGGCCGCGGGCCTTGATTCCGCCACAGCGGCTCAGTTGGCCGAACGCGAGAGGCTGCGCGGCGCCAGCCAGCAATTGATCCTCGATGTCGTCAATGCTTATGTCGTGCTCAGGCGCGATATCGAACTCTACGGCGTTGCCAGCGAAATCTATCAGCTTCTCCTGCAACAGCGCGACGTGACGGCATCACGCTTCCGACTACGCGATTCTACCCTGCCGGATCTGGATCAGACCACCAACCGTCTCGAACTGGCCGCGGGCCGCGTAATCAGCGCGCGGTCCACCGTAGAGATAAGCGCGGCACGCTACCGCAATCTCGTTGGAAACTATCCTGTATCGCTGGCCCCGCTGCCTGCCTTGCCCGCGCCGATGACGGTAGAGACGCTGTATGTCCAGGCGGAAACCAACAACCCGGCGATAGCCGCCGCCAAGTTCAACGAAGCCCAATCACGCGCAGTTGTCGGCGCGGCAAGGGCGAACATGCGTCCGCAAGTGGGCCTTTTCGCCGTCGCCCGGCGAGCACCGACCACTCCGTACCAGAACACGATCCGGCAGGAGGCTGTGGCTGCAGGCGTCAATTTCACGATGCCGCTCTACAGTGGTGGCCAACTCAGTTCCCAGCTGCGTGAAGCCATCGAACGTAACCAGGCCGATCAGCAATATGTGGAGCAAGCCCGGCGCGACGTCAGGGAAACGCTGGCCGCGAACTGGAGCCTGTTGCAGGCGAATGTGGAATCTCTGCCCCGCTTCGATGCTGCCGTAACAGCAGCCGAGCGCGCGGTTAAGGGGGTGAAGGAGCAGGAGACCTCCGGTATACGTACCCTTCGTGACGTGCTGGACGTCACCAACGATCTGCTCTCGGCTCGTACCTCCGCTGTCCAGACGCGGGCTCAGGTCTACCTGCGCCAAGTGGCCCTCCTGCGCGACGCCGGGCTGCTCTCGATAAGCATGTTCACACAGACAAGGCCGTATGATCCCGATGATAGAAAAGCCGGTCACGCGGCCCTTGCCGGTCTCCCCCTCCGCCCGATCTTGCAACCGATTGACCGGGCCGTGATGGCAGACGGCGTCCCCGCCGCTGCAATCCAGTACGAACTTGGCCAGCAATTTACCTGGCCCTCGGGCACCGGTGTGCCTGCTCAGTCCCTGCCGCCGCCGGAAGTTGATCCGACCGTGTCCGATACCCCGCCGCTGTGACATTCACCGGGCAAGGCGACGATCGTTTCATGCGCATCGAGGAAGGTAGCGATAACGATCCGGAACGGATGCAATCCTTGACCCATCGTATGCGTACACCGGCCCGATGGAGAGCGATCCTTCCGCTTGCTGCGGTGTTGGCCCTGGCCAGTTCGACCGTTCCATCTTCTCGGTCCGGCCACCAGCCAGATTCTCCCTTCAGCCCTTTTCATGCGGCCGCCGCCGTGCGCGGCGTCCCTGCCGCTGCTCAGCCTCCCAGATTGCTTGACGTATCCAGGGACGATGCCCGGCGGCTGAACGCTGCAGTCCCATTTGCGCGCGGCCCAATCCAGCCGCCACGCCCTTTCCGGTTTGCGGGCGCAGAGGCGGACCTGGCGCGCGCGACGGACTGTCTGGCGAGTGCCGGTTACTACGAGGCAGGCGCAGATCTGGACGGACAACGAGCCGTGATGCAGGTGGTGCTCAATAGAGTGCGCCATCCCGCCTTTCCCTCAAGCGTGTGCGGTGTCGTCTATCAGGGCTCGGACCGGGCCACCGGGTGCCAGTTCACGTTTACCTGTGACGGCGCGATGGCCCGTAGGCCAATGCCATGGCTTTGGGCAAGATCGCGCGAAATCGCTGCGCAAGCACTGACGGGCAAGGTTTATGCGAAAGTCGGTCTGGCTACACATTACCATACCGACTGGGTCATACCGGACTGGAGCGGCAGCCTCGACAAGATCGCGAGGGTCGACACGCATCTGTTCTTCCGGTGGAAGGGATATTGGGGACGGCCGCGTGCGTTTGTTGATCCGAGGCCGGTGGCGGAGCCATCGGTGGCTAACCTCGCGAGTATCTCGCCACCTCACCAAATGGTGATCGATCCGCAGATCCAACCGTCAGAGCCGGAGCGTGCCGACGTCCAATTGGCCAGTGCGGGAGCGCTAGCGTCGGCCTTGCCTCCGGGCGTCAAACTGCGCGGCGCCGAGCTGAGGATCGTGCATCCGCAAGGCGATGCCTTCGGGTTCCTGCTGCCCCGCAACTATCCTGGCTCTTTTGGATTGCTCGCACTCGACGTGTGCAAGGGGCGCACCTTCTGCAAGGTGATGGGATGGACCGATGTCGCGGCGATTCCGAAAGGTTTTCCGCTTTCGCCGGACGCCCGGCGACAAATGGTGTTCCTGCACATCCATGATGGCGAGAGACGTCAGGAAATGACGGCGTGGAATTGCGATCTCTTTCCTCGCAGCGACAAGACGCAATGCCTCAGTCCGGCCATGACGCGGTGGGATGCGGTAATCGACGCTGCGCCTGCGGGTTGATCGCCAACACTACAGGAGAACTTTCATCCTAGTGTAAACGAGCACGGCAAAGCGTAGCGATATAACCGCGATGATCCGATCCAAGATCGGGCGAGACCCTGATTTCAGCCACATCCCACGCCTTGCCAATCAAGAGGTGATCGATCTGCCATAGCCCCTTTGTCTTGCGCCCCATCAATTCGGTAGGCCAAGTGGGCTGTGGAGTCCGGGTCACGGTAAGCCCTCGGCTGGCCGCAAAATTCTGAAGTATCTTCATGCGCGGCGACATGTTGAAGTCGCCCATTATTATGGCTCCAGGGGAAGGATCGACCTCTGCCTCCAGCTTTGCAAGCTCGGATGCCTGCCGGCCCATGGGGAGCGGGCGCGACAGATGAAGCGCCACCACATCGAACGCCGTGCCATCCGCCGCCCCAATCGCCATGTATACGGCAGACAGCGCCTTGCGATCTTCCGGATCGCCATGTGCCAGGCTGCGCCCGGAAGCTGGTGCCAGCACGGAGTAGAGCATCGTGGAGCAGCGCCCATTTTTTAGACAGGACAGCCGGTAAGGATACCTTTTTTCAAGGTGCTTGCGTAGCGAAGCGGAACGTGGCCCAACTTCTGCCAAGCCCACGATTTGCGGGGCCTCTGCGTCTATCCAATCCGAGATGGGCGCGGCGGCACCGGGGTTATGGGCATTCAACCAGGCAATCTTGAGTGCACTGCTGCGATCACGGCAGACGCTTGGCTGCCCCCGCACCGCAATAAAGACGGGCGTCGTCGTCAGAAGGCAGCCAATTACGAGCACCCGCCAGACCAGGGACGGGGCACGGATGAGCAATACTGCCCCGGCCAACGCCGCGACGACCGCCGCCGGAAAGGCAGCGAGCGAAGCAAGATCGAGCACTTCATGTAGCCCGCCTAGGCTGGCCGCGATCACCGTAAGGATACAAGCGACGAACAGCGCAATCGTCAATCTGAAGGCAACCCGGCAAGAAAAACGAATAAACGCGGACTTCATCGTCCGGCCCATCAAACCGAGACCATCCGTGGAATCACTGTGCCGCCCTCAGACATCTGAACATCCTTCCATGGTGGCTTTGGATAGAAGCACAGATACCTCGACAGACATAACCGATAAACGGTGCGAGACCTCAAGACGCGAGGGACCCGCAATCATATCCGATGGACAGGGAACCAAATTGCGCTGTCGGTATTTTTTACATGCATACGGGGTTTGCAATTGATCCACGCCGAACCTTAGCGTATGATTAATGACACAGAAGCTCAGGACCTCGCCCGATGAAGAAGGCTTGGCCTAATCGCTGAGAGCCATGGTGCCGAACTGGAGAGGTCGTATGGAAAATTATGCGCGGCAAACGCTGATACCCACATCCTATAATCTGGGTTCCAAGATTCCTGTTAAAACGTGGCTTCTGGCATTTGTATCCGGCATTGGGCTCTGGGCATTGCTGATCAGTCTGCTCTGAAAGTTGCCCTAGCGACGCGATAATTCCAGGTGGCCTTGATGACGCTCGCTGCGATGCCGTCGTCAGTCACAGCTTGAAAGCTCCAAACGAATCGATTTTCGGCATAATATTTTGTCGCCTCGTTCAACCTGATGTGAACAGGAGTTTGAGCGCCTCATAGCGCTTCTGCGCCTGCTCCATGAGGGTCGATGAAATCTCCAAGCTGTCTTGAGGAAGTGGCGGTCGCGGCTCTGCAGGCTCGATACGATTGTATTTCCCGCTGACCAACGGGTCCCCACCCCCCCCTCGTCGCGACGCCGCTGAGCTCACATAGCGGTTTTCGAGTGGCGGGCTGATGCCTAACCGCGCGGAAATCGCGTCGAGAGCCTGGTCGGGATCCCGGATCAATTGTTCGTGCAGAAGGCCTATCCTTCTATTCGCGGCAAACCGATGCCAATGCTGTTCCAGCATGGCGAGGCGGTCGACGTAGTATTCTGCGGCTTCTTCATGGGTTTGATATTCAGCCTTGCCGATCTGAGCGAACAGTTTGACGATCGAGGAGATAGAATCCGTAGGCGTTCTGACGAGAAAGATCACACGCGCCCGGAAGAACTCGTCAGGGGCGTGATCGTCGAGTCGGGAATGGAGTATTTTGTCGAACAGACAATTGGTATTCGGACGCCAGCTGTCCCGACGGAGCTGGTTAACGGCAAGCCGACGTAATGCCAGACGCTTGTTGTGGTTCACGTGGGCTTCGCCGTAACCGCTGACGTCGGGACGCGAACACAGTATATTCGACAGTGCCGTGGACCCGCTTCGCATGTGGCCGAGCACGAACAAACAATCCTGGTACCTGTAGCGCAACAACGACCGGCCAAACTCGAAACTCTGGCTTAATGACCCGAGCACCTTCAACACTCACCTCCATCAGCGCCAAATTCGGCACGCAGCGAAAAATCTATGATTGCCCGGGCTGCTCGAATGCGCCTTGCCCGCGATGATTATCAGGCTCTTGCAGGACTTGTTCTGCAACTAGCTCCAACTTGGCCGCAATTGGGCATACTGCATTTTATTTGCGCCGCTATAAGCTGGCATCCCGATTACCGGAAACCATCTTGCCGCAGCATTTTCCGACATCGCTGAAATCGCTCCCATCCGGTTTCTGCGGCAGAGCGCAGCGCCGCGCACGATCGCATCAGAAATTCATCTCTCGCGAATCACGTCAATTTTTCATGAAAAGCAAAAATGAAAACTATTGATAATAGACTTAACATGAGCGGGATTTACGCGACGTTTAGAAAAACCGGCAAGTTTCTTTTTGCCTGTCTCGCGCGTTCATTGGAGCAAATTTCGACCCTCGTAATGGCGTTGCTGGCCGCGCGATTTCTTCTTCCGGCAGATTACGGTGTCTACAGCCTCGGAATAATGTTCATCGTTTTGGTGCAAACGATGGCCTACACCGGTTTTTTTCAGTTCATCTTGACTTCGAAGGAAGACGACACTGCGCTTTTGGCGACGTGCTTTTGGCTAACTGTGGGGTTGGTTTCGCTCGCTTCGGCTGTTCTCGCGGCGTGCGCATATCCTCTAGAGTGGGTTTTTAACGCTCATCCGCTGGGCAATGTCGTGTTGCTGCTCGCCCTCGTGCAGCCCCTTGCCAGTGTCACCGCCTGGTCTTCGGCGGCGTTGCTGCGACGCGGAGAGATCATGCTGAACTTCAAGATCCTGTTCGCGCAAAATCTCATAGCGCTGGTCGGCGGAGTGCTGATGATGTGGCTTCTTCACTCCATCTACGCACTCGTCGCGTACCGATATCTGCGCGTAATTCCGGGGGCACTGCTGTTCGGAATTCTCGGTCGCGACCGCCCTGCCATCTTGTTCGACAAGCGTATCGCGCGCACGGCCACGATATTCTCGGGCGGTCTCTACGGATCGAGCGCGCTCAAGTTTCTCGCCCGCTACGCCGCAGACCTGCTGCTTGGCCTATTGTACTCTCCTGCCGCGGTCGGCCTCTACCGGTTCGGCAACAGGGTCGCGACCGGCGCTACGGATATTTTCAATAAGCCCATGTCCAGTTTCGCCGCCACGCAGTTCGGGGCGACGGCTCGCCGCGACAGTGACCTTGCAGTTCCCCTTGCCCGCTTCTCGGGGACAATAACCTTGCTGAGCGCGATGACCGGCGCTGTCATAATCGTATTCGCGGATGACGTGATAAGATTGTTCTTTCAGCCTTCTTACCTGCCCGCGCTCGTCGTGACTTACGCGATGGCGCTGCGAGGGGCTGCTGGGGTTGGGCAGTTATTGGTCGAGCCGACCTTTGCCGCGCTGGGAAGAACGGCGTGGGTGATGATGTTCGATCTCGTCTCCACCATCGTAGCAGTGGCGGCAATCTTCGTGGCATCCCCTGCGGGCCTCAATGCGCTGGCGTGGGCGCAGGCTGCCGTTGTCCTGGGCACGACATTCTGGGCCTTCTATCTCTTGCGAACTAAGGGCAAAATCGACGTTGTCCCGGCCATGTGGCGGTTTGGCGGAGCAGCGGCTCTGGCAGCCGGCTACGGGGCGATAGTGTACCTGTTGCAGCGTGAACTCGCCGCGTTCAGCGGCCTCCCCGCCATGGAAGCGCTTGCCCTTGGCCTGACCGGTGCCGCGGTCCTGGCACTTCCCGTCCTGGCGCTGGCGACACGGCTCCGGATATTCTCGTTCGAAGCCTTCTACGGTTAACTCTCGAACGACTTATCGTCCTGCTCAATGCGCACACGCACCGACTTCTGCTGCCGGTCGATCTCGACAAGCAAGCTGACGCCTTCGTCCATCGGCGCAACATATGTGAATGAGCGCGCCTCGGGATGCTCCCAGTGCTCTGCAGTCATCGTATCCCCGTCCGGCGCATACCATCGCACATGCTCCGAGAAGCGCGCGAATGACCTGGAGTTCAAGCAACGGAAGCGCGATAGCGCGGCCACATGCTCTTCCAGTTCGAGGTCGCGGCTGGTCCAATCAATCCAGCCGATCGGATTGTCCTGGCAATAGGCATTGTTGTTGCCTTGCTGCGAGCGGCCGAATTCATCCCCCGCCGTCAGCATGATCGTGCCGGCAGACGCGAAGAGCGTGCCAAGTAGCGCCTTCAGATCGGCCTTCCGCGCGGATAAAATCTCTGCGTCCTCGGTCTGTCCCTCCACGCCATTGTTCCAGCTGTGGTTTTCGGCATGTCCATCGCGATTTTCCTCACCATTGGCCTCGTTGTGCCGCTGCGCATAAGAGACGATGTCGGCTAGCGTGAAGCCGTCGTGAGCAGCCAGGAAATTCACCGAACGACAATCCGCGTGCGGCCAGTGGGGGCCGAACACGTCGCTAGACCCCGCAAGCCTGGTTGCAAGGGCGCCGATTCTCTCCTCCCCCTTCCAGAACCGGCGAACGTCATCGCGGAACCGGTCGTTCCATTCGAGCCAGTTGCCGGGGAAATTGCCGAGTTGATAGCCTCCCGGCCCTACATCCCATGGCTCCGCTACCATGATCCGGTCCCCGAGCAGAGGATCCTCGGCGATCTCGCTGAAGATCGGCGCGGCAGGATCGAATCCCGGCCCCCGCGCCAGGATCGGTGCCAGATCGAACCTGAACCCATCGACGCCGCAATGGCTTACGAAATGGCGCATTGCGTCGAGGGTCAGGCGGCGGACCGCAGGGTTGGCAAAGTCCAGCGTGTTGCCGCAGCCGGTGTCATTGATCAGTTGTTCGTCAGGAGCATGCGCGTAGGCATCGTTGTCCAGCCCGCGCAGGGACAACACCCCGCCATGGACGTCGCTTTCGCCTGAATGGTTGAATACGACGTCAAGCAGCACGGCAATACCCTCTGCATGCAGTGCCGATACCGCGTCGCGCAGTTCTCCTACGCCGCCCGGACAAAGCCCCGGGTCAAGAGCCATCATCGCGACCGGGTTGTATCCCCACGCGTTGACAAGGCCGAGCGGAGGCAGGTGGCGCTCGTCTATCCAGGCGACGATGGGCATGAGTTCCACCGCGCTTACACTCAGCTTCTTGAGATGCGCGATGATTGCCGGGTGCGCGAGCGCCCTCACCGTCCCGCGAAGCGCTTCGGGCACCTCGGGATGGAGGATCGTGAAGGCACGCACGTTGATCTCGTAGATCAGCCCGCCGGGCACGAAACGCGGCGGCTGCTTCGGCACTACGGGCAGCGTGGAAGGCACTATGGCGCGAGGGACGATATCGGCAGTATCTTCGCCGTAGAGGGTCAGGCGAGGGTGTTGCTGAAAGCGCCGGTCCAGTTCCACCGCGTAGGGGTCGACGAGCAGCTTGGCTGGATCGAACCAAAGCCCCCGTGAAGGCGCCCATTCGCCGGCCGCTCGGTAACCATATCGCTGTCCTCCCAAGTCTTCCGGGCCAGCAATCACCCAGTCCGGGCCATCACGGGTCATTGCGATCCGGGTTTCCCTCTCTTCATCGAACAGGCATAGCCATACCATGTCCGCACGAGGCGATCGCACGGCAAACCGTGTGCCGTCGTTGCCGGCAAACGCTCCAAGCGGGGTCACCCGGCCAGCGACCTGTAGAGATCGGCATAGGCCTTACCGCTGACCTTCCACGAGAAATCGCACTTCATCCCGTTCTTCTGGATGCGTTCCCAGTGGTCGGGCTGACTGTAGAGCCAGATCGTTCGCGTTATGGCCGCAGCCAATGGCTCGTAGCTCACCCCGCCGAACTGCACGCCCGTCGCGCAGCCTGAGGCCATTGCCGCGGGATTGGCATCGATCACTGTGTCGGCAAGGCCGCCAGTGCGTGACACCACCGGGACGCAGCCATAGGCCAGCCCGTAAAGTTGGGTGAGGCCGCATGGCTCGAACCGGGAGGGGACGAGAATGGCATCGCCGCCCGCCTGCATCCGGTGTGACAGATCTTCGTCATAGCCAATTCTTATGCCGACGCGGCCGGGGTGACGCTGCGCGGCAGCCAGCAGTTCCTCTTCCAAGCCGGCATCACCGGAACCCAGAAGCGCAAGCCGTCCGCCGAGACCGACGAGATGATCGATTACCTCCAGCAGGACATCCATGCCTTTTTGCCATGTCAGCCGCGAAACGACGATGAAGATCGGACCGTCATCAGGCTGAAGGCCGAACTCGGTTTCAAGCGCGCGCTTGTTGGGCAGCCGCCTGGCGAGCGTGCGGTGGCCAAAACGCGAAGCCAACGCTGCGTCAGTGGCCGGGTTCCAAGCGTCTGAATCGATGCCGTTGAGTATCCCGTACACCGCGTTTCCGCGAGCGGCGATCACCCCTTCCAAACCCATGCCAAAGGTCGCGGATCTGATTTCTCGCGCATAGCTAGGGCTTACGGTGGTGATCGCATCGGCGCTGGTCAGTCCAGCCTTCAACAGGCTCACGCCGCCATGGTACTCGACGCCATCAAGGCTCCAGCTTTCCCGTGGAAGCCCAAGTCTGGGGAAAATTCCGCCATCGAACCATCCTTGGAAAGCCATGTTGTGAATAGTGACGACCGATGGCAATCTCCGCTTTGGATTGAGGCCGGAGCTATGGGGAGCATAGCGCACATATGCCGCCGCCAACGCTGCCTGCCAGTCATGCGCGTGAAGCAGATCGAAATGCGCAGGCGTGCCTCGCCTGACTACGGCGCCGCCCGCGACATCGGCTGCGGCTCGGCCAAGCGCGGCAAAGCGGCGCCAGTTGTCGGTCCAGTCACGCCCGGCGGCATCGGCGTAGGGCGCCCCGTCCCGGTCGAACAAGGCGGGCGCGTCGAGGACGAGCAGCGGATGGCCGCCGACCAGCTTCCCTGACAGCAGCCGTGCCGGCGTTCCCAGAAGCGATTCCCAAGCGTGCACAACACGCGTGCGGCCCAGCGCCCGAACGACCTTGCGATAGCCGGGCAGCAAAGTCGTGACTTCGACATCATGGGGCGCGAGCGCGGACGGCAATGCTCCCACCACGTCGGCCAGACCGCCGGTCTTGATCAGCGGCACAGCCTCGGAAGCGACCGACAGGACTTTGAAAGGCACGGCGTTGTTTCCTGTTCTGCCTGGCGCAGGGGGGATCACAGATCCAGTTGGTCGATCATCTTGCTGGTGATGAGGCAGACGCCGTTGTCGGTCCGCCGGAACCGACGGGCATCGAGTTCCGGATCCTCCCCGACCACGAGGCCTTCGGGAATGCGGACACCGGAATCGACGATCACCCGGCTGAGGCGTGCGCTCCTTCCGATGTTGCAATAAGGCAGGACGACCGCTTCGTTGATCGAGGAGAAGCTGCCCATCTTGACCCCGGTGAAAAGCAAGGAGCGCAATGCCATCGCTCCCGACACGATGCAGTCCTGGCTTACCAGCGAACAGATTGCCTTGCCGCGCCGTCCGGCTTCGTCATGGACGAATTTCGCCGGCGCGGCCACGACCGTGTCCGTCCAGATGGGCCAATCGCGGTCATAGAGGTTCAGCTTCGGCACAGTATCGGTAAGGTCGATATTGGCGTCGAAATAGGCATCCACGGTGCCGACATCGCGCCAGTATTCCTCGATCTCTTCCGCCGCGCGGATGCACGAGGCCGTGAAGCGGTGCGCCTGTGCCTTCCCGTGCTTGACGATGTGCGGAATGATATCGCCGCCGAAATCGCGCTTTGAATTCGGGTCGGCCGCGTCGCGGCGTAGTTCCTCGAACAGGAACTCCGTATCGAAGACGTAGATGCCCATGGACGCCAGCGCATGATCGGGATCGCCCGGAATTCCCGGAGGGTCGGCCGGCTTTTCGAGGAAGGACGTAATGACGTCGTTTTTGTCGACGTGCATCACCCCGAAGGCGGTGGCCTCCATCCGCGGCACGACCAGACAGCCGACCGTGACATCCGCACCCGAATTGACGTGCTGCTGCAGCATCAACTCGTAGTCCATCTTGTAGATGTGATCGCCCGCCAGGATCACCATGTACTTCGGCGCATGGGCGGCGATGATATCGATGTTCTGATAGACCGCGTCCGCCGTACCTTCGTACCAGAGCATCTCCGATATGCGCTGACTGGCCGGCAGGATGTCGAAGCTTTCATTGCGCTCGGGACGCATGAAGTTCCACGCACGGTTCATGTGCCGTATCAGGCTGTGCGCCTTGTACTGGGTGGCGACACCGATGCGGCGGATTCCCGAATTGATCGCATTCGAAAGGGCGAAGTCGATGATCCGGCTCATGCCTCCGAAATATACCGCGGGCTTGGCGCGGTTGTCGGTCAGTTCCTTCAACCGGCTACCCCTCCCTCCGGCCAGAACATAGGCCATTGCATCACGCGCAAGGGGCTGTCCGGTAGGCTTCCTCATTCCCTTCACTCTCCTGCGGCGCGCGGCTTAACCGGCATGTTCAAATATAAGAGTTGCCAATGGCGGCAATGTCATCACCGCGTGCCCTTCGTGCGCTTCCACCTGACCGAGATTGCCCTGCCCCGATCCGCCGTAATGCGCAGCATCGCTATTGAGTATTTCCGTCCAGCGTCCGCTCATCGGCAATGGCACGCTGTAGCCAGTCAGCAGAGCCGGCGTCAGGTTGGCGATCACCGCCACCGTTGGCGCGCCGGGCGCCTTGCGCAACCATGCGAATACTGAATTGTCGACGTCGTCTACGATCAGCCACTCAAAACCTTCCGGATCGCAGTCTCCGACATGAAGCGCGGGCCGCGACCGGTAAAGGGCGTTGAGATCCTTCACCAGACTTCGCACGCCTTCATGGGAAGGGACACCGCACAACTCCCAATCGAGCGCCCTCTCCTCGCTCCATTCACGGCGCTGTGCGAATTCCTGGCCCATGAACAGCAACTTCTTTCCGGGGTAACTCCACATCAACGCATAATAGGCGCGAAGGTTCGCGAATTTCTGCCAGTCATCTCCGCTCATCTTGGTGAGCAAGGAACCCTTTCCATGGACCACTTCATCGTGGCTAAGCGGCAGCACGAAGTTTTCGTTGAAGGCGTAAGTCAGTCCGAAGGTGATGTCGTCGTGGTGATGGCGCCGATGAACCGGGTCACGGCTCATGTATTGCAAGGTGTCGTGCATGAAGCCCATGTTCCACTTGAAGCCGAAGCCGAGCGCAGTGGCGCGGCCTTCGGTCTCGTAGGCGGGCTGCGTCACGCCGGGCCACGCGGTCGATTCCTCGGCATAAGTGATGAAGCCGGGATGCTGGCCGTATAATGCCCGGTTCACTTCGCGCAGGAAATCCACCGCCTCCCAGTTCTCCCTGCCGCCCTCTGCATTGGGAATCCATTCGCCGGCTTTGCGCGAATAGTCGCGGTACAGCATCGAGGCGACGGCATCCACGCGCAGCCCATCGACGTGATAGCGCTCAGCCCAGAACAGCGCATTGTTGACGAGGAAACTGATCACCTCGCGCCGGCCGAAATTGTAGATGAGCGTGTTCCAGTCGGGATGGAATCCCTGCCTGGGGTCGTCATGCTCGTAGAGCGCGGTTCCATCGAAACGGACGAGACCGTGCTCGTCGGTCGGAAAATGAGCCGGCACCCAGTCGAGGATCACCCCGATCCCGGCGCGGTGCGCGCCATCGATAAAGCGTGCAAACCCCGCCGGGTCACCGAAGCGCGACGACGGCGCATAAAGCCCTGTCGTCTGGTAGCCCCATGACGGATCGTAGGGATGCTCGCTGATGGGCAGGAACTCGATATGGGTAAATCCCATGTCGACTGCATAAGGGATCAGCCGCTCGGCCAGATCATCCCATGAAAGGAACCAGCCGGCATCGTCGCGCTGCCATGATCCGGCGTGAACCTCGTAGATCGAAATCGGCACCTTGCGCGCATCGACCGACGCCCAGTGCTTGCGGTGATCCTCGTCACCCCAGTCGGGCTTGGCCGGCACTGCAGTGACCGAGGCGGTCTGCGGGCGCAGTTCTGCCCGGAAAGCGAAGGGGTCGGCTTTAAGCGGCTGGACGTTCCCGTCCGGTCCGACGATGCGATATTTGTAGGTCCGGTGCTCGCCGATGTCGGGCACGAAGATTTCCCACACGCCGATATCGCGCCGGCTGCGAAGGACGTGGCGCGCCGGGTTCCAGTCATTGAAATCGCCCACGACGCTGACCTGGCGAGCATTGGGCGCCCAGACGGCAAAATGCACGCCCTTGCAGCCTTCGTGCTCGATCAGGTGCGCGCCCAGCTTGTCGAACAGACGGTAATGCGTCCCTTGCGCGATCAGCAGGTCATCAAACGGCCCGAGGACCGGCCCGAACGTGTATGCATCGGTAACCAGCCACTCTGCGTCATTTGCACTGCAGCTATAGCGCACGGGTTGCGGATCCCCGGCCAGCTTGCCCTCGAACAGCCCGCGCCCGTCCACCTTTTCCAGCGGACCAAGCGCTATACCGTCGAGACTGTATGCCTCGACCTTTTCCGCGCCGGGAAGGATCGCGCGCGCAAAAGTGCCACCGGGCCCGGCATGCACTCCCAATAGTGCAAACGGATCAGCATGGGTTCCTTCGACCAGGGCATCAATGGCGCTTTCGGGTGGCTTCACAAAACCTTCCAGATATCCTTCGCGTATTCCGCGATGGTGCGGTCTGAAGAGAACCACCCAACGTTGGCAATGTTGCGTAGCGCACATGCATGCCATCCGGCGCGATCTTCCCAGCGGGCATCGACCGATCGCTGCGCCGCCGCGTAACTGTCGAAATCAGCTGCGCACATGAACCAGTCGCTGTCGTAGATACCGCCGATCAGGCCCTGGTACCGGAAGGGATCGTCTGGCGAGAATACGCCCGATGCGATCGCCGACAACGCCTGCGAAAGCTCGCGAGAACTTTCGATGATCTCGCGCGGGTTATAGCCATTGGCGCGGCGCTCGGCCACTTCGGCGGCGGTAAGGCCGAAGATGACGATGTTGTCGTCGCCGACATGCTCCTTGATCTCGACGTTGGCACCGTCGAGCGTACCGATCGTCAGTGCGCCGTTCAGCGCGAACTTCATGTTGCCTGTGCCAGAAGCCTCCATCCCTGCCGTTGAAATCTGCTCTGACAGGTCTGCGGCCGGTATGATGCGCTCGGCCAGGCTGACGTTGTAGTTCGGCACGAAGATCACCTTCAGCAGGCCGCCGACCGAAGGATCGCTGTTGACGCGCCGCGCAATGTCGTTTGCCAGTTTGATGACCAGCTTTGCATTGTGATAGCTTGATGCCGCCTTGCCGCTGAATATCTTGACGCGAGGCACCCAGTCGCGCTCCGGATGGCTGCGGATCTGGTCGTAGAGCGCGACTGTCTCGATCAGGTTGAGCAGCTGGCGCTTGTATTCATGGATGCGCTTGATCTGAACGTCGAACAGGGCGTCGGGGTCAAGACGGACGCCCATCGTCTTCTTGATGTAGTCTGCCAGCGCCACCTTGTTGGCGCGCTTCACTTCGGCCACCCGCTCGCCAAGCTGGGCGTCACCGGCCAGCGCGTTCAGATCGGCCAGCTTCGCCGCATCGTCCAGAAAGCCGTCGCCGATAGCATCGCGGATCACCTTGGTCAGCCCCGGATTGCACTGCTGCAGCCAGCGACGCGGCGTGACGCCGTTGGTCTTGTTATTGATCCTGTCAGGATAAAGCGCGTGGAGATCGGCGAAGACCGTCTCCTTCATCAGTTCGGTATGAAGCGCCGCCACGCCGTTAACCGAATGAGCGCCGACGAAAGCGAGATTGGCCATGCGCACGCGCCGCTCACCACTCTCGTCGATCAGGGAAATTGCCGCGATCTGGCCATCGTCGCAGCCTGCCTTGCGCGCCTCGCGCAGGATCCGGCTGTTGATCGCGTAGATGATCTGCATATGCCGGGGGAGCAAGCGCTCGAACAGCGGCAGCGGCCAGGTTTCCAGCGCCTCGGGCAGCAATGTGTGGTTGGTGTAGCCGACGGTCTTCTTGCAGACTTCCCACGCCTCGTTGAATTCGAGCCCGTGGGCGTCCACCAGCAAACGCATCAGTTCGGCCACGGCGACCGAGGGATGCGTGTCGTTGAGCTGGATCGCCGCCTTGTCCGGGAGCGTCCGCACGTCGCCCTCGTACTGGACGTGGCGGCGCACGATGTCCTGGATCGATGCGGCGGTGAAGAAATACTCCTGCCGCAGGCGCAGTTCCTGCCCCGCCGAACTTGAATCGGCCGGATAGAGCACGCGGACCAGACTGTCTGCCCGCACCTGCTCTTCCAGCGCGCCGAAGTGGTCCCCGGCATTGAACGCATCGAGCCGGATCGGATCGAGCGGGCTTGCGGTCCACAGCCGCAGTGTATTGACCCGCTTGCCGCGCCAGCCGACCACGGGAGTGTCAACGGCAGTGGCCTCCACCTGCTCGGCCGGGTTCCAGATCACGCCGTCGCCTTCCGCCACGACCTCGCCGCCGAAGCCGATGAGGTATGTGCTTTCCAGCCGCTCGAATTCCCATGGATTGCCGTGCGTCAGCCAGGTTTCCGGAAGTTCCACCTGCCAGCCGTCATCGATGCGCTGGCGGAACATGCCATTCACATAGCGGATGCCGTAGCCATAGGCCGGGATGTCCAGCGTCGCGAGGCTTTCCATGAAACACGCGGCCAACCGGCCAAGGCCGCCGTTGCCGAGCGCGGCATCCGGTTCCAGTTCCTCGATAGAGGCAAGGTCCAAGCCATGCGCGGCCAGTGCCGTTTCCATCTCGCCGGTCATGTCGATGTTGGACAGCGCATCGCGCAGCAAGCGTCCGATCAGGAACTCCATCGACAGGTAATAGACCCGCTTGCCTCCGTCATCGTAGGTGCGCCGGGTGGAATCGATCCAGCGCTCGATGATGTGGTCGCGCAGGGCCAGGATCGAAGCGGTATACCAGTCATGGCGCTTTGCGGCGCGCTCGTCCTTGCCCACGCGCTGGCGCAGAACCTTGACGATGTGCTGGTCGAATTCCGACGATGTCGACTTGCTGGTGGAGACGGGATCGGTAGCCACGAAAGCACTCCTAGACACACCGCCGAGAGCGCCTGCCACAGCCCCCCGCATACGGCACAATTTGTCGCCATCTCGGGGGCGACACCCCCCTCTTCCCTACTTCCACCTCATCGCTAGCACAGGGCGCCGAACCGGCAAGGGCGATTGTGCAGCGCCGCATAGATTTCATCCGTCGGCGTCGCGGCCCTCGACGATCACGCGCATGCCAGGGATGCCGAACAGCGCCTCGCCCTCCTCGAGGCGGCGGCGGGGCGAGACAGCTACGCCACAAACATCCGGGGCCAGGCCTAGCCCGCCATCAGCCCCGCTGCGGCGATCCCGGCGAAGGCCGCTTCCTCGTCCTTGTCGGAGAGGTCACCAGTGACACCCACTGCGCCGAGCAAATTGCCCTGCGCGTCCCTGATCAGCACACCGCCGGCAACGGGGATCATCTTTCCCCCCACGCCGCCGAAAGCGAAGCGACGAACTGCGGCCGTTCGGCGGCCATGTCTCCAAGCTTGCGGCTGGAAACCCCCATCGCCAGCGCACCGGCCGCCTTGCCTCCGGCGATATCCGGGCGCCCGTAGCTGGACCCGTCCTCGCGCTCCATGGCACCAAGGTGTCCTCCGGCATCCAGCACAACCACGGTACGCGGGTTAAGCGACAGTTCGCGGCCTTTGGCGCGGGCACCCGCTATCACGGCGCGGGCTTTTCCAGATCGATCACGGGCATTCCTCAAAATCAATTTCCAGGCACAAGCAGCTGGACACCCGCAAAAACCTCAGATTTCTTGATCTTTAGAACGACAAGTGATTGAAATTATTAGATAGGATTTTGCTGAATTCAGGGTTTTTGCGGGTGTCCAGCTTCCTTGGCCAGCGGCGGCAGCGATATTCATGCGGCGAATGGTCGCCCAGATAAGCAGGGCTAACGCCCCTGCAAGACCGATAACGCTTGGCAAACGCCATGCCCTTCCCGCCTGCCGCTGAACTACGGGTTGTTGCAGAGCTTGTACGGGCTTGTCCATCGCCCGAGGTCGGTCGTTAATTTGTCATTTCCCAAGAGTGTACCGACTCCTTTTAGGGATATGCGCATAAGCGGGGCGACTAACTGAACTGCGGTGCGTTTATGGCGTTGAAGCACATTTCTCCCTCACAAGTCGAATTGGGAATGTTTATTCACAGCTTCCAGGGAAACTGGCTGGCGCATCCTTTCTGGCGCGCGAAGTTTCTACTTAACGACGACGAACGCTTGCAGGCCGTCCGGGACAGTGCACTCAACGCCGTCGTGATCGATACTGATCGCGGGCGTGACGTCGCGGATGTGCAGGCGCCGGTCGCTGAACGCGCGCTCGGACATCGCACCGTTGCCCGGCCGGCGCCCGCCCCACCAGCCTTCATGCGTGCGGCTGCCGGCAACCCTTTCGCGGCAGCACAGCGCAGTCCTTCCGCCGGAACGTTCAAGGAATTCGGCAACGCGCGCCGCGCCGCGGGTGCTGGCAGGAAAGTGATTTCCAAGCTCTTCATCGAGGCACGACTGGGCAAGGCGCCGCGCGTGGCCGAAGTGACCCCGGTAGTCGAGGAAATTCATGCGTCGATCGAGCGTAATCCGCACGCCTTTTCAGGGCTGATGCGGTGCAAGATGGACATGGCGCCTATCTATCAGCACATGCTGTCCGTCAGCGCGTTGATGATATCCCTGGCACGGCAGATGGGCCTGCCGCCCCATGAATCGCGCATCGCGGGCATGGCCGGACTGCTTCTCGATGTCGGCGTAGCCAAACTGGACATCGATCCCGCCGACTTTGCGAACGGACTCGACCGCATCGATCAGGATGAATGGCACAAGCACTGCTATGTCGGGCGTGACATGCTCGCTTCGGCGGACGATGTACCGGAGGAGGTCCTGCAGATCGTGACGCGGCATCACGAACTGATGGACGGAACGGGTTTCCCACAAGGACTGGAAGCTCGCCAGATCGACAACCTGTCGCGGATGGCGGCGATCTGCGACACGTTCGACCTGCTGGTCAGTGGAGCCTCTTCAGGACAATTCATCGATCCGGCCGAAGCGATGCGCATGATGATGGGCATGGAATCTTCATTCGACATGGAGATTCTAGGGCGTTTTCGCGAAGCACTTGGCGTCTGGCCGGTGGGCTCGTTCGTTATTCTGCGATCGGGCAGGGTGGCGATGGTGGTCGATCAGGACCGCTCGGACTCCGGGCTACCGACGGTCCACGCGTTCCATTCCGCCATCACTGGCAAGCCGGCGAAGCCCCGCACGATCGAACTCGCCAGCTGTTTCGGCACTGATGCCATCCACGGCGCGGCTGACCCGGAAGAGCTTGGCCTTGGTTCTCCGCAGGAACTGCGCGCAAAGATTTTCGCATCGCTGGAACGGACCAGCTAGTCATATCCCGTACCAAAGAACGAGCGAGACGGAGAGAGCGGTGACCATGATCAGCACCAGCGGCACGCCGGAACGGATGTAGTCCGCGAAACGATAATCGCCCTCGGTCAGGATCATCATGTTCGTCTGATAGGCGACGGGCGTCGCATAGCAAAGGTTGCAGCCGAACAGCACCGCGAGCACCAGAGGCTCAACCGGCAAGCCCAGTTGGTGCGCGATGTTGAACGCGATCGGCGTGCCCACCGCCGCCGCAGCGGTGTTCGAGGCGAAATTGGTGAGGATGGTCACGAAGACCATGATCGCTGCCAGTACGCCCGCTGGCGGCAGGGACTGCAACCCCGATGCCAGCAACCCACCGAGCCATGCGGCCGCGCCAGAGACGAGCATGAACTTGCCCAGCGCGATCGATCCGGCCACCAGGACGATGACCTGACCTGAAAGGGCCCGTCCGACACGCTCGAAACGGACGCAGCCCGTCGCGAACATCAGGATCGCTCCGGCAAGCGCGGAAATGGCGATCGGCACCAGACCTGCCGAGGCGAGCCCGACCGATCCGGCCATGATCGCCAAAGCCAGCGGAGCCTTGCCCGACCGCGCGATCTCCTGTCCGCCCTCGATCTGCATCAGCCCGTCGGCATCCGAAAAACGGCGCAGGTCATCCGAAAGCCCCATCACCAGAAGGACGTCGCCCTCTTTCATCGGCGCATCCGGTGTGTGCGGCCTGGTGTCTCGCAGCGGCTGGCGCGCGTGGTGGATGCCCAGCACCGCAACGCCTTCGAACCCTGCCGTGCGCGGTGTCAGGCCGATAAGCCTGCTGTCCGGCGCGACGATCATTTCGGCGACCATCACATCCTGACCGGAACGATCGGAGTTCGCCCGAATCCGTTCGACCAGCCAGGCTGGAGCGAGCGTTGCGGAAAGTTTGCGCGCAGCTTCCTGCAATCCCTCGAACGTTCCGCTTGCCAGAACGCGCCGGCCGACATGGCTGCCGTCTGACGGAAGCCAGGCGACCACGCCTTCGGGTAGCATCCCCCGGGTTTCCTCTATGGTCTTGCCCCGGACGGCGGAGCCATCGGCAATCCGCAGCATTGCCAGAAAATGGCGGCTTTCCACCGCGACGGCCTTGGTATTGTCCGGCAGCAGTCGGGGCATCACCAGCCACATGTAAGGCAGCGCGAATACGACCGCGCACAGGACGATCGGCGTGAACTCGAACACTGTCATCGGGCGCATGCCGAGGTCGTTGGCGATCGAGACCACCAGAAGGTTGGTGGAGGTGCCGATCGTGGTGGACATGCCGCCGATCAGGATCGCCGCGTTGACCGGGATGAGCGTCTTCGATGCCGGCATGCCGCCGCGCGCCGCCATCTGGGCAAGGATCGGGATCATCAGGACCAGCACGGGCGTGTCGTTGATGATCATGCTGATCAGCAGAACGACCACCAGAGTGAACAGCAGCGCGATAGACTTGTTGTATTGCCAGACCCGCGCCAGCGCGCGCGCCGCCGGATCCAGCGCTCCCGTCACCACCAGCCCGCGTCCGAGGATCATCAGCGAGCAGATCGTCACCAGCGCGTAGTGGCCGAACCCGCCGAACGCCAGTTCCAGTCCTGCATAGCGAGTCTGCCCCGGCATCGGCAGGAAATAGAGCATCAGCGCGATCGCGCCGATCGTCAGGAGCGATACGATCTCGACGCGGATCCGGCCGTTGATGAAGCCATAGAACATGGCGAGCGCGATTAGCATCGCCCCGGCGGCGTGAAGGTCTGGGAGCATATCCAACATTTTCCGCCGCTCAGCCCTGGGCCTGCGTCCATTCGACCCGGTAGAGATCGAAGCGCCTGTCCTTCAGGTTCTGCACCGCACCGGACTGGCGAGCCGTAAGCAGCGCATCCAGGCTCAGGTCAGCGATGGCGATCGTCTCGGTGTTCGGCGCGGTATCGGCAGCGACGCCATCGCGCGAGAACGGGAAGTCCGAAGGCGTCAGGATCGCGCTCTCGGCGTAGTGGACATCCATGTTCTCCACGTTCGGCAGATTGCCTACCACGCCGGAGGTGACCACGTAGCACTGGTTCTCGACCGCGCGGGCCTGGCAGCAATAGCGCACGCGGAGATACCCGCGCCGTTCGTCGGTACAGAACGGCACGAACAGCAGCAGCGCCCCCTGATTGACGAGGTGGCGCGCGAGTTCGGGAAACTCGCTGTCGTAGCAGATCATCACGCCGATGGGCCCGCAATCGGTGGGGATCACGTTCGCGCCGTATCCGCCCCGCACGTTCCACCAGCGCCGCTCCGACGGGGTGGGATGAAGCTTCTGTGTCTCGTGCACCGATCCATCGCGCAGGAAGGTATAGGCGATGTTGCGGATCTCGTTCTTGCCGTCCTCGTTGCGGACGCTGGTGGGGTGGGATCCACCGATGATGTTGATGTTATAGCTGACCGCCATCTTCTGCATGAAGGTGACGAAACGGTCGGTGTAGGTTGAAATTTTCTCGATCGCCTGTGCCGGTTCCAGCTTCCGTCCCTCGATCGAGAGAAGCTCCAGAGTGAACAACTCCGGGAACACCACGAAGTCGCTCTCGTAATCGGCCGCCACGTCGATCCAGTATTCGACCTGCTCCTCGAACTGGTCGATCGTCTCGATCTTGCGCATCATGAATTGCACGGTAGCCACGCGCACGCTGGAGGGCACCCGTTCTTTCAGGCCCGGAACGGCTTTCCCGGTATCACGCGGTGCAAGCGGGTTGGTCCAGTACATCAGCACAGCGTTGCCGCCGCTGTCCTTGTCCGCCGGGAGGTAGTCGGGAAGAATGCCGCGCGGCTCGTAGCCTTCGTTCATCTGGAAGTTCACGACCTGGTCGCGAACCTTCTTTTCCTGCACGGCACGCACATAATCCCACGGATTTGGGTATTGCCGCTTGCGGCGCGCGTAGCCCGGCATGCGGCCGGCAAAGGCGATGCCCTTCAGTTCGAAGTTCTGGCACAGTTCCTTGCGCCGCCGGTACAGTCGCTGGCCGATGCGCAGGCGGCGATAGTCGGGATCGACGCAGACCTCGAAACCGTAGAGGACATCACCATCCTCAGCGGGAGGACGGCCATATCCCCCGTTGCTGATCTCTTCCCACGTGTGCGGTTTGAACGCCAGGTCCGCAGTGACGATCATCGTTGCGCAGTGCCCCACGATCCGTCCATCGTATTCGGCAACGAACTGGCCTTCGGGGAAATTTATCAGTTGTCCGCGAATTTCCGCGCGCGTGAATGCGTCTGCCTTGCCGTAGACCTTGACCGAGAGACGGGCGATGGCTGGAGCGTCGGCCACACTGGCCTGACGGATAATGAGCTTGGCTTTGGTTTGATCCATGGAAGGCCTATTACGCGCAACGGCGCACCCGGTTCCAGCAGCGATTGCCGGTTCAGCATGCCGAGAGCGTTTTATCCTGCCTCACTGCCCTTTCGCGACTGCCTGCGCGGCGAAGCGGCGGGCCAGGACGGCGCAGACCATCAACTGTATCTGATGGAAGAACATCAGCGGCAGGATGATCGCACCGACCTGCGCCTGCGCGAACAGGACGCCGGCCAGCGGTACGCCGGTGGCAAGGCTCTTCTTGGAGCCGCAGAAGAGCAGTACTATCCGGTCCTCACGCGGGAAACCGAGCATCTTGCCGATCGCAGTGGTCGCGGTCATTACTACCGCCAGCATCGCCAGCGAGATCGCGGCGATCAGGACCAACTCCTCCACCGAGACTCTGCTCCACAATCCTTCCAGTACCGCCGCCCCAAACGCGGTGTACACGACGAGCAGGATCGAACCGCGATCGACATAGCCCAGCACTTTCTTGTGCCGCGTGACGAACTCTCCGATCCAAGGCCGCAGGAAGTGCCCGACCAGAAACGGCAGCAACAATTGCAGGGCAATCGATATGATGGGATCAGCGGACATCCCCCCGCCCTGCCGTCCGGTGATGAGCAGGGCCGTCAAGGCAGGGGTCACGAAGATACCGGCCAGGTTGGAGAACGAGGCGCTGCACACCGCGGCTGCGACATTGCCACCGGCAATCGCGGTGAAAGCGATCGACGACTGCACCGTGGACGGCAGCAGGCTGAGGAACAGGACGCCTGTAGCCAGTGAAGGATCGAGGCCGGGTATTGCGTGTACCGCCAGTCCGACGAGCGGAAACAACGCGAAGGTGATGCCCAGCGTCGTCAGGTGAAGCCGCCAGGCGCGGGCGCCATCAATGATCGCCTGACGCGAAAGTTTGGCGCCGTGCAGAAAGAAAAGCAGCGCGATACCCGCATCCGCCGCGCCGCCCGCGATATCCGCCCAGATGCCCCGCGCCGGCACGATCGAGGCAAGGCCGACTGTACCGACCAGCAGCAACAGATAGGGGTCGATGTTCAGCCGCGCGAGCAGTCGGTTCATGCAGGCAAGTACCTCAGTGTGGATTGCAGCTCAAAGCCATTTGTTATCGCGATACCATTTCGCGGTCGACTTCAAGCCTTCGCGCGTTTCGATCCGTGGTTGCCAGACGTTGTGCGGAACGGCCCCCTGCCCGGACACCACCCAGTCAGGATGGCTGAAATAAGCAGCCCGGTCCATTGTCATCTTGGCCTTGGTGCCGCGGAAGAATCGGTCGATGCGCGCCGCCCATTCGAGCGCGGAACGCGGCAGGCCGATTACCTTCGGACGCCGCCCCATCGCCCAGCCGATCGCGCGCGCCAGCTCGTAATGGTCCCAGCCATCGGACTTGCCGTCATCGGGCTCGAATATGCGGCCGGAAACCTCCTCCCCGCCGCCCAGCAAGCTCACGAGCAGGCGTGCGAGATCCTCTACGTGGATCACCGATGCCCGGCCGTTGGCCGGTGTCGGCACGACGCCCCAGCGAGCGGCGCGAAACAGCTCGAACATTTCCTTGTCATGAGGGCCATAGATCGCCGGAGGGCGGACGATAGTCCAGTCGAGCGGGCTGGCCATCAGCAGCTTTTCCGCGCGGGCCTTGGAAGCACCGTAATCGGAAAGCTGCGGCTCACGGGCCGAAAGCGAGGATACATGCACGAAACGCGGGATGCGCTTGGCAACCAACGTCTCGATCAGGTTGAGTGTCCCGGTGACGTTACCGGCCTCGAAACCGGCCGCATCGGGAGCGTTGACGACCCCGGCAACATGGATCGTCGCCTCGACGCCGCGGGTCAGGGCAGAAAGCGATGCGGTATCGGCGAGGTCGCCGCGTATCCATTCCACCCCTTCGCGCTCCGGCTGCTCGCGGCGCGCCAGAGCACGCACGACATACCCGGCGTCAAGCGCCCCATCGAGTACCGACTGGCCAACGAATCCCGTCGCCCCCGTGAGGGCTATGGTCGGCTTTTCTTCCATTACTTCAATACCATCTGGTCACGGTGCACTACCGACGAACGCGGTGCGTAGCCAAGCACGCCCGCCTGTTGGGCCGAGTGCAGCCCGATTATCGCCGAGCATTCGGCCGCATCGTATTCGGACAGGCCATGGGCGAGTACATCCCCCCCGGCATCGACGATCGCCACCGGATCGCCGCGTTCGAACACTCCTTCCACGCCCGTCATGCCTTTGGCCAGCAGGCTGGATCCCTTTGCGAGCGCCGCAGCAGCCCCGGCATCGACTACCAGGCGGCCCTTCAGTCGCAACCGCCCGCCGAGCCAGGCGCGTTTCGACGTCCCGCGCGATCCTGCCTTGCGGCGCGGCACGAACAGCGTGCCCACGCCCTGCCCCATCATGCGCGCGATCGGGCGGTCATGCTGGCCGTTGCCGATCACCAGGCAGATACCGGCGAGTTCCGCGATTTCCGCCGCCTGCAGCTTGGAGACCATTCCCCCGGACCCCATGCCGGAACCGGAATCGGCGCTGGCCATGGCATGAATGTCAGCGGTCACGCCGTGGACCACGGGGATCATCTTTGCCCCGTCTTCGCGCGGATGACGATCGTAGAGACCGTCGATGTCGGACAGGAGCAAGACGGCGCTGGCCTGCCCGGCCTGCGCAACGCGCGCGGCGAGCCGGTCATTGTCGCCGAAGCGAATCTCGTTGGTGGCAACGGAATCGTTCTCGTTTATCACCGGCACTGCCCCGGCATCGAGCAGACGCCGCAGCGTAGCGGTGACGTTGAGGTATCGGCGCCTGTCCTCCAGGTCCTCCAGCGTCAGCAGCATCTGCGCGGCGGTGAGGCCATGCGCTCCGAGCAACTCCGCCCACAACCCGGCGAGGGCGATCTGCCCAACGGCTGCGGCGGCCTGCGCATCCGCCAACGACCCCCGCCCACCCTTTTCGAGGCCCAGCTTCGCTGCACCCAACGCGATCGCGCCTGAAGATACCACGATGACGTTTTGCCCGCGTGCCCTCGCCTCGGCGATTTCGTCCACGAGTCCCGCCAGCCATTCGCGGCGCACGCCCTGCGGGCCGACGAGCAGGGCGGAGCCGACCTTGATGACAAGAAGCGGGCAGGCCTGTCTGTCGGCCAGATCGGAAAGGGCGGAGATCGTCATGGGAGCGAAGCCTCTAGGAGAAATAGCGCCCAGTGGAAAGCGGGCGTGTGAGGCATCCGGCTTCGCCCTGCCCCACCCCGGCGCACCGAAGCGCTACCTGCGCCTTTCCTTGGCGCCCGCAGCCTGTTGCACGCGCCGCGCAAGCCAGATCGTCCGCTGACATACCGGCTCTTCGGCGATATGTTCCACGACATGGAAACCGGATTTGTGCAGCAAGTCCCGATATTCGTCCGGTCCCAAGCTACTGTGATAGAGAGGTTCCCCCTGTAGTTCGCCGATGGCCGAGCCCTCGCCCGGTCCGCTGGTGAACATCAGCGCAGCGCCGGGCGCGGCATGGTCGGCGAACCGCTGGAACATGCCGCGCTGATCATCAGGGCAAAGATGAAAGAAACTGTCCCAGGCCAGCAGACCGGAAAAACGGCGACCAAGCGCCATTTGCCGCATATCGCCAAGAACGGCCACGCTGCCGGGCAGGTTGCGGCGAAACATCGCCAGCATCTCGGGCGCCGCATCCAGCCCCGTGACGATGAATTTGCGCGCCGCCAGATGGCGAGCGATCGGCACACCGGCACCGCAGCCGATATCCAGCACTTCGGCACCGGCGGGAAGCAGCGCGCAGAAACGGTCGAGCCATTCCCGCTCAGGCAGGGATTCACCGCGCAATCGTGCCCAAGCCGCACCGTGCCGACGGTACAGATCAACGACGGTGTGCTCTATTCCTTCGGTCATTGCCCTCGTCGCCGCATCGAACTTCCAGTAGCTCAGAGCGGCGACCAGGGCTTCTCGTCGGCGGTTTCCTGCTCGCCTTCGGGGCGCTCGGTCACGGTTGCGGCGGGGAGATAGTCGATCACTGCATCCAGCAGCTTGCTCATGCCCTTGCCGGTTGCGCCGGAGATCGGGAACACCTCGTCAGCGCCCGCCTTCAGCAGTTCCTTGGCATATTCCGCCGCCAGCGCATCGTCGACGAGATCGATCTTGTTGAGCGCCACCAACCGGGGCTTTTCGTCCAGTTCGCCGCCATAGGCTTCCAGTTCCTCCTCGACGACCTGCATCGCCTCAACCGGATCGGTGGACGAAATGTCGATGAGGTGCACCAGCACCCGGCAGCGTTCGATATGACCCAGGAAGCGGTCACCGATCCCGGCGCCGTCGGCAGCGCCGGCAATCAGGCCGGGAATATCGGCAAGCACGAACTCCCGGTTCTTGTGCATGACCACGCCGAGCTGCGGCCGGAGCGTCGTGAAGGCATAGGCACCCACCTTGGCCTTGGCGTTCGAAAGCTTGTTGATGAAGGTGGATTTGCCGGCATTCGGCATCCCAACGAGACCGACGTCGGCCAGCAGCTTCAGCCGCAGCCACACCCACATCTCCTGGGCGGGGATACCCGGCTGGTGCTGACGCGGCGCGCGGTTGGTGCTGGTCTTGTAACTGGCATTGCCGCGGCCGCCCATGCCGCCTTCGAGCAGGGTAACCCGCTGGCCCGCCTCGGTCAGATCGGCGAGAACGGTGTCGCGCTCTTCGTCGTCGGCGAGGATCTGCGTTCCCACCGGCACCTTGATCACCAAGTCCTTGCCCGCCGCGCCGTTGCGGTTCTTGCCCATGCCGTGGCCGCCGCGCGGGGCCTTGAAGTGCTGGGTGTAGCGAAAATCGATCAGCGTATTCAGGCCGGCAACCGCCTCGAAAATGATGTCGGCCCCCTTGCCGCCATTGCCTCCGTCAGGCCCGCCATACTCGACGTACTTCTCCCGGCGGAAGCTTACCGCGCCCGGTCCGCCCCCTCCGGAGCGGATATAGATCTTGGCCTGGTCGAGAAAATGCATGAGTTCGGTGTCCGGCGGCAATATGCGGCGCCAGAAGGGGCGCCATAAATGCGAAAGGCCGCAGCAATGTGCGGCCAATCAGCGTGAATATCAATTACTGGTGGAGCCGAGGGGGATCGAACCCCTGACCTCGTCATTGCGAACGACGCGCTCTCCCAGCTGAGCTACGGCCCCGTTCCAGTATTTTCCGAGCACCTCGCGGCACTTCGGGTGCGACCCCATAGCGAAGTGCATCCTGCCGTGAAAGAGCAAAAATGCACCGCGCCGCTGTCATCCCGGCTACGATCACCCTCTGACTACCGTCGGTGGTGCCTCGTTACTGAGGGTAGCCGGTCGGCTGGGCGAGGGTTTGCTCTACTGTGGGGCGCACAGTGATCAGGCCGTTGCCACCATACCTCGACTGCCATGCGGCAAGGTCGGCGCGGTAACGCTCATAGCTCTCGAAGAACGCCTTGAAGGGTGCCTCAAGCTTGGCCAGCCCGATATACGAAAAACTTTCAAACTGGCTGACGTCGATCCCCTCCAGTTCGGTGGACAGTTCCATAGCGGCCTGACAGAAGCCTGAATCGACGGGCGGCAAGGAGAAGAAGTTATAGACCTGCGTCTGATAGGTCTCACGCGCCACGATCGCCGCCCGGCCTTTGTGCTGGGTGCGGAAGCTGGCGTCGATCTCCTTGTTGGCGGCGTTCAGTGGTTTCGCATAGACATTCAGGAAACGCTTGTATCCCGCGAGAATTGGGGCGAACTGCGGCTCCACGCAATTGAGCGCAGCCACGTTGTAAGCCGAGCGAAGGTTCCATACGGCCTGCGAGGTCGAGATGCCCGAATTGACGGTATGCCGATTGCCGCTGGCGTCGATCGGGGGAATGGTCATCTGCTCCGGCGCACCTTGGGGCGGTACGGGCATCGGCGGTATCACGACAACCGGAGGCGGCGGTGGCGGAGGTGGGGCAGGCTTGGGAGCGCACCCCGATAGCACTGCGATAGTCAGCGCCATGGCCGATCCGGCGACTAACGGCAGTCGGCGGCGCAGGCTTTTGAACTTCACGTGATACACCCAGTCGATCTCCATCGCTTCCGAATAAGGTTAGCGCCGCCTTGTCATAAAGGAAATGCCCGGTGCGACGAATCGCACCGGGCATGGCAACTTGTTGATTCTTGACTGTGGATTATTCTCTGGCGGGTATTGCCATCGAACCTTCACCTCAGTCGCGCTGGCCCATGAAGCTCAGCAGGAACTGGAACATGTTGATGAAGTCCAGATAGAGGCTGAGCGCACCCAGCACCACGGCCTTGCCGACGAAGTCGGTGCCGCGCAGCTGGTAGTACTGGTTCTTGAGCTTCTGCGTATCATAGGCGGTCAGCCCTGCGAAGATCAGCACGCCCAGGATCGAGATCGCCAGCTGCAACACCGTGGAACCCACGAAGATGTTGATCAGCATCGCGATGAGAATACCGACCAGGCCCATGATGAGGAACGTGCCAAAGCCCGACAGATCCTTCTTCGTGGTGTAGCCATAGAGGCTCAGGCCGGCGAATGCAGCGGCGGTCGCGAAGAAGGTGCTGGCGATCGACGTCGCGGTGAAAACCAGGAAGATCGTCGAAAGCGACAGGCCCATCACCACTGCGAAACCCCAGTAGAGCATCTGCAGCGTGGAGGTCTTCATTCGGTTGGCGCCGAAGCTCATCGCGAAGACGAAGCCGAGCGGAGCCAACATCACGACCCAGCGCAGCGGAGAGGACATCATCTGCAATGCCATGCCGGAACTGGCAAAGAGCATCGCGACGATCCCCGACAGCAGAACGCCGGAGGCCATGTAATTGTAGATGGACAGCATGTGCCGACGAAGACCCATGTCGTAAGAGGCCCGGCCAGCGGCGCGTCCGTCAAGGCTGGGCGACGCTCCAAAGCCCGATCGGGACTGGGGGTCGTTCCAATTCGCCATTTCAAACTCCCTTTAACGGGGATCCTTCCGCACAGCGCGGTCCCCGAATGACCACAATATCGGCCCGCAGCCGTAAAGATTCAAGAAAAACCGGAGCGGGATATTTGTGACAAATTGTATAGCGCCTGTCGCTATTGATTGCGCCGCGCCTCGGCGGCCATTGCCGCATTGCGATCGCGCGACGCGGTCATCGCGTCGGACACCACTTCCTGGAGGGCACTACCCGCATCGAGCACATTGAGCCCAGCGCGGGTAGAGCCTCCGGGGCTTGCCACGCGGTCGGCAAGCTCACCCGGAAACACGGGCGGCCGACCATTCGCCTGTGCCATCGCCAGCAGCGCAGCGCCTTCGACCATGGCCAGCGCAAGTCGCCGGCTCTGATCCTGCTCCAGCCCAAGGCCGACCGCACCAACCGTAAGCGCGTCGATGAAACGATAAACGAAGGCCGGCCCGCAGCCCGCCAGCGCAGTGACGGCGTCGAACAGGCTTTCGTCAGCCAGCCATTCCGGCGTGCCGAGATGGGCCATGAGCCCAGTAACCGCCGCCCGTCCGGTTTCGTCGAGCCCGCGCGAATCCAGCGCGATCGGCGACTTGCCGATCGCGGCGGCGAGGTTGGGCATGACGCGAACGATCGCGCCCGCATCCGGAAAGCGCGCGGCAAGACTGCTGAATTCCACGCCAGCGAGGATGGAGAACACGACCGTGTCACGCCCTACCTGCGGACTGACAAGTGGTGCGACATCATCAAGCCCCTGCGGCTTCACTCCCAGCATCACGGCATCGAAACGCACGTCCGGCACGTCTCTCAGCAAGGTGACGCCATCAGGCACATCGGCGCGGTGGGGATCGACGACCGTAAAACGCGTGGCCGGAACGCCGCCCGCCAACCAGCCTGCAAGCATTGCTCCGGCCATGTTGCCACAGCCGACCAGCAGGATTGTCTGAAATCTTTCCATGCCTCTGTCCTAGGCGAGAGCCCGCGACGTGCCAATAGCGGCGCGCCTCACGCTTCTCCCGCCGCGTCGACCAGCGCTGCGGCCAGTGCTTCGGCGGGTGTCTTGTCCCCCCACAGAATGAACTGGAAGACGGGATAGAACCGGTCGCATTCCTCGATCGCCGCCTCAACCACCATCTGCGCCTGCCCCGGCCCCAGCAGGCCATCCTCCCCCAACATCAGCGCATGCCGGTAGAGCACGACGCCGCCGTTGGACCAGACATCGAAATGCCCCAGCCACATCTGCTCATTGATCAGCGCCAGCGCCTCGAACATCGCCGTGCGCTTGGGCTCGACAACGCGAATGTCGGGCAGACACAGCAATTGCAGCACCCGGTCTTCCGCGCGCCAGATGGCCTGAACCTGATATGTCGCCCAGGCGCCTTTCACCTCGCCCGAAATCTCGTCCTCGCTGGCGTATTCGAATGGCCAGCCCCTGGCCTCGAAAAGCGAGGCGAGCATCTCGACCGGAGCGGAATCGTCGTCCTGATCGATATCGTCCTGAACTGTCCTCATAAATGCTGACACAAGCCCTCCGCGGATATGCCTGCATGGATGCTTTGCCGGTGCACCTTCGCACAATGGAGCGAGCATTATCGCCTGCGCAAAACTGCACAAGCCTGTTTACAGCGTGTGGATAAGACTAACGCAGGCTTAACCCGGCTACAACCCGCACCTGCAATCGGGGCTGTGGCGGTCCCAGGATCAGGCCGGTATCAATCGGCTGAAAGCGCGTCGACCACCTGTCCTGCGGGACTCGTCCAGGGCAGCGGATTGTCGAAACCCGCTTTTTTGGCATCCACAATGAATTGGTTGGCGGCCTTCTGCGTCTCGAAAGGCCCGGCGAGGATGCGATTTGTCCGCCCCATCTCGCTGACATAGGGCTTGCGGCCCTTGAACAGTTCGGGAGACTGCCTGACGTAGCGCCGCCAGTCGAACGCGATCGCGTCCTTGTCGCGCCCCACCCCGATCTGCACCCATATCCGGCTCGGATGAGCCGGCGGCGCGGGCTTCTTGGGCTTCGGCTTCTCGGCCGGCTTCTCGACCTTGGGTTCCGGCGCGGGCTTGGGCAGGGCGCGGGCCGGTTCGATCTTGCGGATATCGACCGCGCCCGAGACCGGCGCGATCTGCAAGGTCGGCTTGGAGAACTCGGCGAAAATCTCTTCGAGAGACGGGCGGCGCGGCTCACTCGGCGCGGGGGCGGCTTGTCGCGCAGGAGGCGCCTGCGTGGCTCCTACCCTGGCCAGATCAAAGCCCGGCGTTGGAGCCGAAGCGGGAGCAGTCACAGGGGCAGGAGATGCCGACGTCAGCGTCGCCGGCGGCGTACGAGTCTCGCCAACGACCGGCGCCGCATTTGCGGCAACAACCGGAGCCGCACGCGTGGCGGAAGGCGTAGCCTGTGCCGGCGCCGCGACGCTTGCCGCCGCTATGTCTCGCTGCTGCGGCGGGGGGCTGGCGGCCGGCGCAGTGGCGCTCTGACCCACCGGCGGCAGTTCACCGGTACTCTCGATAGCGGGCTTGGGATCGGGAGGCGCGATCCGCTCCGCGGGCGCCTGCACCGGTGCGGCGGCAGCAAGGCTGCGGGTGTCGCGACCGGGCGCCGGAACGGTTTCGGCCTTGGCCAGCTTCGTGCGCGAATCGGCGGTGGTCGCCCGTTGCTTCGCCGCCTTGGCCGGCTTGTCCTTGCGGCCTCTGTCGAGAGGCTCTCCTTTGGGTACGAGCGCCGTATCGGCCGCCGCCAGCCGGGGCGGCGCATACGCGGCGATGCGCGGATCGTCGCGGCCTATTTCCGAGGCGCGCGGAAAACGGCCGAGATTGGCAGCCGCAGCCTGCTGCGCTTTCGTCAGCCGCGGCATGTAGCGCAGGTAAGGGGCGATGTTCTCGGCCAATTGCGGCGGCAGGATCGTGTTGACGATCTCGACCGCCTTCTTGGAATCTCCACCAATCGCGATCGCGAAGGCGCGGGTTCGCCAGCCCGGCTTGTCCTGCTTGCGCAGCAGCGGCATCAACGTCGCTTCGGTCGCCTGCTGATCGCCGGACATGGCCTGGCTGAGGGCAAGTCGCATGCGCAGTTCGTCATCATTGCCGCCAACGGCGCTCATCGCTGCCGCATAATACCGCTGCGCCGTCGCATTGTCGCCGACGAGGTCATACGCCAGCCCTCGATCCGATGCGATCTGCGCCGCCGTGGCTCCCGCCTTTTCGGCAGCGTCGAAAAAGGGAATGGCGCTTACCGGATCACCGTTCTTGATGAAGGCTCGGGCGATGCCCGCCTTGGCCCGCGGGTTGTTTGGCGAGGCCTGGTCCGCACGGCGATAGAAACCGAGCGCGGCGGAGATGTCGCCCAGCGAACTGGCCGCATCGCCGGCATCGACCAGCGCTTTCACGTCGCGCGGATTGGAGCCCAGCGCGGTGAGCGCGGCGCTCAAGCGTTCGGTGCTGGGGTTCGGCAAGGCCTGCACGACAGGCTGGGAAACGACCGGGGCACTTTGCGCGGCAACCATCGCAGGACACATCAAGGACGTGATGACCGCCCCGCCCGCCAGCAATCGCGCTATCTTCGCTTCAACCCGCAAGACCCGAGACACCCTGACTGTTACGCGGGCCCCTGCCCGCTTGTGCATTAAACTCGCGGCAATCCCCTGCCACGAGGTGGATGAACCTCGCGCGAACGCTTTCCAATCGGGAATTCGCCCGGCCGGACGCTCGATACGGCCGGGCGATCGACAGCGTTGATTACTGGTTGTTCTGGCGTCCCAGAAAACGGGGAATGCTGATCGACGCAGCTTCCTCGTCGTCATCTTCGGGAGCGGTCTTCTGATCCGCTGGCGACTTGGGCCGCGACAGACTGGTCATCCGCTCGAACAAGGTGCTGCCACCCGGCTTGGACGGCGCAACGCCGGGCTCCCTGGGGACAGCAGGAGCAGGAGCAGAAGCATTGCCCTCAAGGCGAAGCTCGTCCTGCGCGCGCGGCCTGTGGATCGGTGCGGGTGCTGGCTCCGCTTCTGCCTCAAGGCCCAGCTCAAGCGGCTCGCGCCGCCCACCGCCGACTCCGGTAAGGCTGGCATAGCCGCCGGGCGCCACGCCCTGACCGCCTGCCGGCTCTTCAGGGCCGATCTCTTCAGCTGCATCCAGTTCAAGCTCGGCTTCCGGCTCGTAGGGCTCGGGAACCGCTGCTGCAGCCGGTTCAGGCTGCGCGAACGGCATTGGCGAACGGGAGGGCGCGGGTTCGACGGCCGAACCGCTTTCTCCGGCGAAGTAAGGAGCCGCTGCAACTGGCGCCTGCACCGCCGGACGGACCACGCCGCGAGACGCACCAAGGTTCAGCGGGCGCGCTGCAACCTCTGCCTGCTCGGCCGACTGCTCTATGCCGGTGGCGACCACCGACACGCGGATCTTGCCCTGCAAGTCCGGATTGAACGCCGAACCCCAGATGATGTTGGCATCGCCGTCAACCAGCTCGCGGATGTGGTTGGCCGCCTCGTCGACTTCGAGCAGCTTCATGTCGTCGCCGCCGATGATCGATATGATCACACCTTTCGCGCCCTGCATCGACACGCCGTCGAGCAGCGGGTTGGCGATGGCACGCTCTGCCGCTTCCAGCGCGCGGTTAGGGCCTTCGCCCTCGCCGGTGCCCATCATCGCCTTGCCCATCTCGCCCATCACCGAGCGGACGTCCGCGAAGTCGAGGTTGATCAGGCCTGGCATCACCATCAGGTCGGTGATCGACCGCACGCCCTGTTGCAGCACTTCGTCGGCAAGCTGGAACGCTTCCTTGAAAGTGGTTTCCGCCTTGGCGACCAGGAACAGATTCTGGTTCGGAATGACGATCAGCGTATCGACGTGCTTCTGCAGCTCCTCGATACCCGATTCGGCCGAACGCATGCGCCGGGTTCCTTCGAACAGGAACGGCTTGGTCACCACGCCAACGGTCAGCACGCCCTTCTCGCGGGCCGCCTGCGCGATGATCGGCGCGGCACCGGTGCCAGTGCCGCCGCCCATGCCCGCCGCGATGAAGACCATGTGCACGCCGTCGAGGATGCGATCGATCTCGTCGATCGTCTCTTCCGCCGCCGCCCGGCCGACTTCCGGCCGGGAGCCAGCGCCGAGCCCTTGCGTGATGTCAGGGCCGAGCTGGATGCGGGTATCCGCGATCGAGCTGTTGAGCGCCTGCGCATCGGTGTTCGCCACGACGAAATCGACGCCTTCGATCTCCGCCTGGATCATGTTGGCGATCGCGTTGCCGCCCGCACCACCGACACCGACCACGACGATACGTGGACGAAGTTCCTCAATTGCCGGCGGTCCGATGTTAATGCTCATTTCGCTCTCCTGGCAGTCACGCGCGCCAAAAATAAATCTTGCCGTCTGATTGCACGCTTCGACTCGTGGACGCAAAGCATGGTAAACCGTTGTCCACAGTCAAAGCCATGGCCAGCCACCGGTTCCCGTCGCTCCATCGAAGTCCTGACACGATACGTCCCATTGGCATCTCAGCCGTGCTTCAGAAATACTCCCTGAGCGCGTGATAGACCCGCCCAGCCATGCCCAGACCGCTCAGTTTCATCGTCCGCAGACCGCCCCGCCCCATCGAGCGAATGTCCACCGGATCGGCCGCCGCATAGAGCACCAGCCCCGCCAACGTCGAGAAACCGGGCTTCACGTGTGCTTCGGCGAGACCGGTAAGGTGCGGCACGCGGCCAATGCGCACGGGCTTGCCGGTCGCGGCCTGCGCGTAATCCGCCAGACCGACCAGTTCCGCGCCGCCGCCGGTCAAGACCACCTGCTTGCCACGCTGTCCGTTGAAACGCATGACCTTCAGGGCCTTGTTCACTTCCTCCATGATCACGCCGAGCTGGCCGGTGATCACACCAATGAGTTCGGCGCGCGGAATGCGGTTCTTGTCATCCGCGTGGCGCGCGGGCGGGCCGGAGCCTTCCTCTCCCGGCGCGTTGACCGGGATCATCTCACGATGGTCGTGCGGGCTGGCAATGGCCGAACCGTTGACGCATTTGAGGCGCTCGGCCTGAAAACGCCGGATGCCGAAAGCCGAGGCGATCGCGTCGGTAATATCGGCCGACCCCATCGGGATTGCCATCATATCGCGAAGCATGCCGTTTTCGTAGACCGCGACATTGGTCACTTCCGCGCCGAATTCCACCAGCGCGACGCCAAGGTCTCGCTCCTCCGGCGACAGGCAGGCGTGTCCGGCGGCGATGGGCGACGCGACGACCGCTTCCACCTCGAGGTGAGCGCTCTGAACCGCCTCGGTCAGGTTGCGGATCGGCGCGCCGTCCGCCAGCATGACGTGGATGTCGACACCCAGGCGTTCGGCGTGGAGCCCTTTCGGATTGGCGACGCCGTGCGCACCATCGAGCCGGTACTGCGCCGGTTGCGCGTGAAGCACCATCCGCCCGTCCGGCTGGATCACCGAGCGGGCGGAAATGAGCAGTTGGTCGATGTCCTCCTGCTCGATCCGGCGCCCCCCGATCTCGGCATCGAACTGGTCGATGCGGCTGGCCAGGCCGGCGCCAGAGCTGCCGATCCAGACTTTCTGAACCGCCGTGTCGGCCATCTTCTCCGCACGGTCGATGGCGTCGCGCACGGCATAGGTCGCGGCGGCCATGTCGGTGACATAGCCGCGCCGGATGCCCTGGCTGGCGCGGTGGCCGGAACCGAGCACGACCATGTCGCCCATCTCGTTGATCCCCGCGACGATCGCGGAAATGCGGAACGAGCCGATGTTGACCGCGCCAAAGACGCGGGAAATGCGCGGACCAGCCATTATTCTTGCTCCCCTTTGCCCTGCCCCATGATCATTCCGCCGCAGTGTGCGGCACTGCGCCCGCCCTGAGCGCCAGTTCCTTGCCCTCCTGCTCGGGCACGCGCAGGTAGATGCGGTCCCTGGCCCGCATGTCGAACGCCGTGACCTTGCCGCCGAGCAGGCGATTGGTGCCATCCAACCGCGCGAAAGTGACAAGCGCGCCGGAGGACTGGCGATCACCCTCTGGCAGCGCCAGCACCTGCCCGGTGCGGAACGTCAGGTTCCAGCGGCGATTGCCGATCCACTCCGCCTCGGCGACGCGCGGCTTGAGCGCGGGCGCGGCCTCCAACAGGCGCGACAGTTCCACCACATGCTGCCCTGCAGCCGGCCCGGAAACGATGAGCTTGCCCTTCGCATCCTTGCGGCTGATCGTCTCCAGCTCGTGGCCCGTTTCGTCGATCAGCACGAAACGATCGGCCTTGCGCAGCACCGCGTGGGGATCGCGCTCGACGATGTCGATCACCAGCGTATCGGGAAGCTGGCGCGAAACGCGCGCATCCTTGACCCACGACAACCCCAGCAGTTCCTGCCGCAGGTTCGCCAGATCGACCATCGGCATCGCGCGGTCGCGCTCGGCCAGGGCCTTTTCGTAGACCTTCAGCTCGTTGATGTTCTTGACGCCGCGCACTTCGACCCGCTTTACCTCGAAGCCCGCATCCGCCGCCATCTGCGCGAACTGGTATCCAGCCATTGTCGGCAGCCCCGCCATGGTGGCGACCGTCCATCCCAGCAGCGCCGCGCCGCCCAGGATCGCGACAAGAAAGATCTTGTGGAACTGCGCCTCGGTGAACGGCAGCCAGCCCATCGCCATGTCCAGAGCGGAGCCGGTCTGCGCCTTGGCGGTGCGCACCTTTTCCTTCGCCCCCTGCGCGGCGGCGGCCTTGCGCGCGGTCGTCGGCTTGCGGCGGATCGTCGTGCTCATTTTGCCGCCCCCGCGTCCGCGAGTGCCTCGCCAATGATCGCCTCGACAAGATCGGCATATTCCATGCCGCAGGCCCGCGCCTGCTCTGGCACCAGGCTGAGCGGCGTCATGCCCGGCTGGGTGTTTACCTCCAGCAGGAACAGGCCCTCGACGCCCTGCGTATCATCCCAGCGGAAATCGGAACGGCTGGTGCCCTTGCAGCCCAGAAGCCGATGCGCGCGCAGGGCGATGTCCTTACAAGCCTGCGTGATCTCTTCGGGGATCTCGGCCGGGCAGACGTGCTCGGTCATGCCGTCGGTGTACTTGGAATCGAAGTCGTAGAAGCCCGACTTGGGCTTCAATTCGGTGACCAGCAGCGCACGGTCGCCGATCACCGCCGTCGTCAGCTCCCGGCCCCGGATGTAGGGCTCGGCCAGAAGCTCGGCGAATTCCTGCCACGGCCCCTTGGCATCGGCGGCGATGGGGTTGCCGTAGTTGCCCTCGTCGGTGACGATCGCGACGCCGACCGAAGAGCCTTCGTTCACCGGTTTGAGCACATAGGGGCGCGGCAGCGGATCGCGCTCGTGGATCTCGGCAGACTTCACGATCCGCCCGCCCGGCATCGGGATACCGTGCGGCACCAGCGCCTGCTTCGTCAGTTCCTTGTCGATGGCGATCACCGAGGTCGCAAGGCCCGAGTGCGTGTAGGTGAGGCCCATCAGGTCCATCATCCCCTGCACCGTGCCGTCCTCGCCAGGTGCGCCGTGGAGCGCGTTGAACACCACATCGGGCTTGGTCTCCGCCAGACGGATCGCGACATCGCGGTCCATGTCGATCCGGGTGACCTTGTGCCCCTTGCTCTCCAGAGCCTTGGCCACACCCTCGCCGCTCATCAGCGAGACGGGCCGCTCGTTCGACCAGCCGCCCATCAGGACTGCGATATGAAGGGAAGGCAAACTCATGGACGACCTACTCGCTGGATTTCCCACTCAAGCTCGACGCCCGAGTTGTCCCTGACCCGCCGGCGTACTTCTTCGCCCAGCGCCTCGATGTCCGCGCTGGTGGCCTCGCCGGTGTTGATCAGGAAGTTGGTGTGCTTTTCCGAGACCTGTGCGCCGCCCATCTGCAGCCCGCGGCAGCCGGCCTTGGCGACCAGTTCCCAGGCCTTGGCGCCATCCGGATTCTTGAAGGTCGAACCGCCCGTCTTGCTGCGCAGCGGCTGGCTGGCCTCGCGGCTGGCGGAGATGCGGTCCATCTCGGCCTGAATCGCCTCCGGTTCGCCGGACCGCCCCTTGAAGCGCGCGGCGACGACGATGGCGCCGTCAGGCAGTTCGGAATGGCGATAGGTGTAACCAAGTTCGGAAACCGGCAGCCGCACGATCTCTCCCGAGCGGATCACCACGTCGCAGTCGATCAGGATGTCCTTGACCTCGCCGCCATAGGCACCGCCGTTCATTCGCACGAAGCCGCCGACGGTGCCGGGGATCGAGCGCAGGAACTCCACCCCGGCGATGCCCGCATCACGCGCCGTCGAGGATACCAGAATGCCCGAGGCACCGCCGCCGCATTCCAGCGTCAGGGCGTCGATCTGCGTTACTTTGGCGAACGCCTTGCCCAGTCGGACCACGACACCGGGAACACCGCCATCGCGTACGATCATATTGGAGCCGAGGCCCAGCGCCATCACCGGCACCGCAGGATGGAGCTCGCTCAGGAACTGCTGCAGGTCGGCCGTGTCCTTCGGTTCGAACAGCCATTCAGCCGCACCGCCGGACTTGAACCACACCAGCGGCGCAAGCGGGGCATTGGCGGTCAGCTTGCCGGCGACGCGAGGAAGGCTCTGCGCCTCGCTCACACCGTCCTCCGCGCGCGGATCGCGTCGGCAAGACCTGCGGCCCACTTGGTGATGTCGCCGGCACCCAGGCACACGACCATGTCACCCGGCAGCGCCATCTCGGCGAGATGGTCGGCCAGCTCATCCGGCCCGGCGATAACCTGCGCGCTGCGATGCCCGCGCGCCTTCATGCCATCGACCATCGCCTCGCTGTCTATGCCGTCGATCGGCTGCTCGCCCGCGGCATAGACCGGCGAGGCGAAGACGATGTCGGCATCGTTGAAGGCGCCCTGGAAATCCTCCATGTGGTCGCGCAGGCGCGTGTAGCGGTGCGGCTGGACCACGGCGATGACGCGGCCCTTCACGCCTTCGCGCGCGGCGGCGAGCACGGCGCGGATTTCCACCGGGTGATGCCCGTAGTCGTCGATGATCGTCACATCGTCTACTTCGCCCACTTTGGTGAAGCGCCGCTTGACCCCGCCGAACTTGCCGAAGCCGGTCTGGATCACCGCGTCACCGCAGCCCATCTCCACCGCCACGCCTACAGCGGCCAGGGCGTTCTGCACGTTGTGACGGCCCGGCATAGGCAGTTCGATGCCCTCGATCCGGCGGAAGGAGCCATCCCGCTGGCGCAGTGCGACGTCGAAACGGTTGCCGCCCGGGATCGGTGTCACGTTCTCGCCGCGAATGTCGGCCTGCGCGGAAAAGCCGTACGTCACGACGCGGCGATCGCGCACCTTGGGAATGATCGCCTGCACCTCGGGGTGATCGATGCACAGCATCGCCGCGCCGTAGAACGGCACGTTCTCGATGAATTCGACGAACGCTTCCTTGACCCGGTCGAACGAACCGTAGTGATCGAGATGCTCGGGATCAATGTTGGTGACCACCGCCAAGGTACCGTCCAGACGCAGGAACGAGCCATCGCTCTCGTCCGCCTCGACCACCATCCAGTCGCTTTCGCCCAGACGCGCGTTGGAACCATAGGCATTGATGATGCCGCCGTTGATGACGGTGGGATCGACCCCGCCGGCATCGAGCAGCGCCGCGACCATCGATGTGGTGGTGGTCTTGCCGTGCGTGCCTGCCACCGCGACAGTGTTCTTGAGGCGCATCAGTTCGGCCAGCATCTCCGCGCGGCGAACCACGGGGATGCGGTGCTCCAGCGCATAGACGACTTCCGGGTTGTCACGCTTGACGGCGGTGGAAGTGACGACGACGGCCACGCCCTCGACGTTTTCCGCCACCTGCCCGATCATCACCTTGATGCCGCGCCGGCGCAGGCCGTCCACGACATAGCTTTCCGCGATGTCGGAGCCCTGCACCGCATAGCCGAGGTTATGCATGACCTCGGCTATGCCGGACATGCCAATGCCGCCGATGCCGACGAAGTGGATCGTCCCGATATCGGTGCCTACGCCCTTCACTTCGCGCTCTCCACCGCCAGCGCCTCACCGCCGGTAGCAGGGACAGTCTTGTCGATGCGGATCACGTCCATGATCGGGGCCGCGCCGAAGCTCTCGACCAGATCGGCCAGATCGCTGGCGGCATCGGGATAGCCGCAGTTCCAAGCCGCATGCGCGGCATTGGCAAGGGTCTCGGGGCGAAGAGCCATGGCCTGTATCTGCTTCGCCAGAGTGGTGGCGGTGAAGCTCTCCTGACGGATCGCTCTTGCCCCGCCAGCGGCAACGATCTCCCGCGTATTCGCCGCCTGGTGATCGTCGGTGGCAATGGGCAGCGGGATCAGGATTGCCGGACGACCCACGGCGCTAAGCTCGGCAATCGTCGAGGCGCCCGCGCGGCCGATGAACAGGTGCGCGCCGGCGAGCCGCTCTGCCATGTTCTCGAAATAGGTTGCCAGTTCGGCGGGGATGCCATGATTGGAATACCGTTCACGCACTGCGTCGATGTCTTCCGGGCGGCACTGCTGGATCACCTGCAACCGCGACCGGAGAGCCGGGGGCAGCATCGCGAGGCCATCTGGCACGACTTCCGAAAGCACCCGGGCACCCTGGCTGCCGCCCGTCACCAGGATGCGCAGCAGGCTATCGTCAGTGAACTCGGGAAACTGCGCGCCGCGCAAGGTAAGGACGTCCGCCCGGACCGGGTTGCCCACCAGCGTGACTTTGCCGGCGTGCTTGGCGGCAAGGCCATCGACCTGCTCGAACGAGGTCGCCAGTGCATCCACCTTGTCGGCAAAGTAGCGATTGACCCGGCCCAGCACCGCGTTCTGTTCATGCAGCACGGTCGGGATTTTTGCCGAATTGGCGGCCAGCAGCGTCGGCAGCGCGGGATAGCCCCCGAACCCGACGACAACCGAAGGCTGGAACGTCTCGAACAGGCGCAGCGCCATGCGGCGGCCTTCGTAGACGCCCCTGGCGCCCTTCAGCCAGCCCACCGGATTCTTGCCGGCGATGCGGCCCGGCGGCAGGACGTGCGAGGTCAGGTAGTCCGGCTTGCCGGGAATGGCCGCACCGCGCTCGTCGGTGACCAGCGCGACGTGATGACCGCGCTGGTGCAGCTCGGCAGCAAGCGCGAAAGCGGGAATGAGGTGTCCGCCCGTCCCGCCCGCGGCAAGAACATAATGGCGGGAAACCGTGCTCATGAATTCTCTCCGATGGCGCGCAGCGAGAACTTCTCGCGCTGGATGAACGGATTGCGCCGGGTGATCGCCAGCAGCAGTCCGATACATAGGCACATCGCGACGGTGGAGGAACCGCCATAACTGATGAGCGGCAAAGTCATGCCCTTGGAGGGGAACAGCTGCAGATTGACGAGGATGTTGATGAACGCCTGTCCGCCGAACTGCGCTGCGAAGCCGGATGCGGCAAGCACCGTGAAAAGGTCTTCCTCTTCCACCAGTCGCAGCATTACCCGCACCAGGATCGCGAGGTAGAGCGTCACGATGATCATGCAGGCGATCAGCCCGAACTCTTCGCCGATGACGGAGAAGATGTAGTCGGTATGCGCCTCGGGAAGGGCCAGCTTGCGCGAACCCATCCAGAAGCCCAGCCCCGACCACCCACCATTGAGCAGCGTCCGCTCGGCCAGGTCGACCTGATCGAAGGCCGTGCCGCCGAACAGGAAGTTGTCGATGCGGTTGCGGCCGTTGTCATAGGTGAAGTACATCACCACGAGGCCGACCAGACCGGCGAGCGCGAACATGCCCACGCGCCGCAAGTCGATGCCGGAAAGCAGCACGAGAACAAGGAACGTGCCCGAAAAGAGCATCGTCGAACCGAAATCGGGCTGCAGCATCAGCAGCGCGCCAAGCACGCCCATGAGGCCAAAGCAGATGGCGACGACGGGGATCTGGGGATCGCGCGCGCGCCATGACAGGATCCAGGCGAGCAGTATCGGAAAACCGCACTTGAGAAATTCGGACGGCTGCAGGGATATCCCGAAGCGCAGCCAGCGCCGGGCGCCGTTGACCTCCGACCCGATCGCCGGGACCAGCACGAGCGCCGCAAGCATCGCGGCGGCAAGCAGGATGCCGAAGCGCCGGGCCGCCTCCCGGTTCAGGCTCGAAGCCCAGAACAGCGCACCAATGCCCAGGATTTGCCAGCGCATGTGCAAGTAGAAGAAATAGAGATCGGGCAACGCGGCCTTCGATGTCGAGAGCCTGCGCGCGCTGGCCGGCGATCCCGCCGCGACGGCAACCGCACCGATCGCCATCAGGATCAGCACCAAAATCAGCGTACCGCGATCGATCTCCTGCCACCACACGGCAAGGCGTCCGCGGCGGTTGCGATTATAGCGGCTCGTGCTGCCGGCGGGGGCGGCGCTGGCCATCAGGATGCGACCTCGGGCTGGGCGTCCGTCGCCAGAAGCGCCTCGACGATCTGCCGGAAAGCATTGCCCCGCGCCTCGAAATCCCGGAACTGGTCAAAACTGGCGCAGGCCGGAGAGAGCATGACAATATCGCCCGGCCTGGCGTCGGCCATGGCCTGCCGGATCGCCTCCGCCATCATCTCGGACCGGTGCACACGCGTATGCGGTGCCAGGATATCCGCGAAAAGCGGCCCGGCATCCCCGATGGTGTAGGCGGCGGCGATGTTCTTGAAATACGGCGCGCATTCGTCGAGGTCTTCGCCTTTCGGCAGCCCTCCAAGTATCCAGTGAAGGCGCGGCTCCGGGTTCGGGGGAAACGCGGCGATCGCCGGAGCCGCGGAGGCTGGGTTGGTCGCCTTGCTGTCGTTGATGTAGACGACTCCGTTCGCTTCCGCCACGCGTTCCATGCGATGAGGCAGCCCGCTGAAGTTGCGCAGCGCCTTCTTCCACTGCGCCTTCTTGATGCCAAGCGCTTCCGCGACCGCGACGGCGACCGCCGCATTCTGCAGGTTGTGCGGCCCTTGCAGCGAAGGCCATTCACGCTGGAGGGCGGCAAGATCCGAACTATCGGCCATCCGTACCACGCCAGGTGCGCGCCGCGCCGCCTCGCGCTTTGCCACGGCATGCGTTTCGACATCGCCGGTGCCGAAAATAGCGTACTGCCCGGCGGACTGCAGGGCAAAAAGCCGCGCCTTGGACGCAGCATAGGCAGCGAAATCGGCATAGCGATCGAGATGATCCGGGGTGATGTTGAGCAGCGCGGCGACATCGCAGTCCAGCGTTTGCGTCAGGTCGATCTGGTAGCTTGAGAGTTCCAGCACGTAGACGCCCCCTTCGGGAAGCGGGTCATTGCTCAGGATCGGCACGCCGATATTGCCGCCAACGCGGGCGGGCACGCCGGCAGACGTGAGAATGTGGTGAACCAGCGATGTCGTCGTAGACTTGCCGTTGGTGCCGGTAATGCCGACTACCCGGTGGACGGGCAGCGTTGGGCGCGCCAGCGCGAAAAGCTCGATGTCACCGATTACCGGCACCCCGTTCCTGGCGGCAGCCTCCGCGATCGGATGGCGATTGAGCGGAATGCCAGGAGAGACGACGACGCCGTCACAGCCGGCAAGGTCGGCCGCGCAGGGATCAACGAGCTCCACCTTGCCGCAATCCACCCATTCGCACAGCGATTGGCGCGGCTCGTCCCGGCTGTCCCAGGCCATCACATGCGCCCCGCTCGCCACCAGCGTCGCGACCGCCGCCTGCCCGGACCGGGCAAGGCCTAGAACGGCGTAGCGCTTTCCGGCGAAGACGGAGGAAGTGATCATGCGCGTCCCCTTATCGCAGCTTCAAGGTCGAAAGACCGATCACCGCAAGAACGATCGAGATGATCCAGAAACGGATGACGACCGTGGATTCGCGCCAGCCCTTCTGCTCGAAGTGGTGATGGATCGGCGCCATGCGGAACACGCGCCGTCCGGTGCGCTTGAACCAGAAGACCTGGATGATCACCGACACCGCTTCCAGCACGAACAGGCCGCCGACGATAGCGAGCACGATCTCGTGATGCGCCGAAACGGCGATGGCTCCCAGCGCGCCGCCGAGCGCCAGCGATCCGGTATCGCCCATGAAGACGGCGGCCGGAGGCGCGTTGAACCAGAGGAAGGCCAGGCCCGCCCCCATGATTCCGGCGCAGAAGATCGCCAGTTCACCCGCGCGCGGAACGTGGGGAATGCCCAGGTAGCTGGCATAGTCCGCGCGGCCGGCGAGATAGCATATTATCGCAAAAGTGCCCGCCGCGATGATGACCGGCATGGTGGCCAGCCCGTCGAGCCCGTCGGTAAGGTTCACCGCGTTGCCCGCCCCGACGATCACGAAGGCCGCGAAGATGTAATAGAACGGGCCGAGCGGGATATAACGACCCGAAAGGAACGGTACGTAGAGGTTCGTATTGAGCTGGCTGACGACGATATATGCGGCAATGCCGGCGACAACGAATTCAAGCAGCAGACGGACCTTGCTCGACAACCCCTTGTGACTGCTCTTGGTCACCTTGTCATAGTCGTCCATGAAGCCAATCACGCCGAAGCCGATGGTCACCGCCACGCAGGCCCAGACGAACGGGTTGGTCACGTCCATGAACAGCACCATCGATCCTACCAGCGCGGTGAGGATCATCAGCCCGCCCATGGTCGGCGTACCGCGCTTGGCGAGATGGGATTGCGGCCCGTCCTCGCGGATAGGCTGCCCCTTGCCTTGGCGCACGCGCAGCATGTTGATGAACTTGGGGCCGATCAAAAGGCCGATGATCAGGGCCGTCATCAGCGCCGCGCCGGAACGGAACGACTGGTACCGGAAGAGGTTGGCCAGACCTTCGTAGTTCAACCATTCTGCGATGAGATACAGCATTTTGCGGGGGCTATCCCCTACCCTTCCTGCTTGCTGAGCGCGGCCACCAGGGAAGCCAGCCCGACCGAATTGGAACCTTTCACCAGGATGGCGTCATCCCGCTCGAGGCCAAATGCGGCCAGAGCATCGGCAGCTTCCCTCACCGTTCCGCAATGCGCGAAAGGCAAGCCCTTGCCAAGTTGGTCGCCCGGCTGTTTCCCCAGTTCGTCAGCCAGCGCGCGCATTTCCTCGCCCACCAGCACCGCATAATCGACGCCTGCCTCGCGCATCGGTTCGGCCAGGGCGGCATGATAGTCTGGCCCATGACTGCCCAGCTCCTTCATCGCGCCCAGCACGGCGATGCGGCGGCGCGCGGGGGTGCGGCCGAGTTGCGCCAGTGTGGCGCGCATCGATGCCGGGTTGGCGTTGTAGCTTTCATCGATCAGCAGCGCGGTACGCCGCCCCTTGTCGTCTGCCTCGCCGCCCATGACCTCGATCTCCAGACGCGCGCCGCGACCGGCAAGGCCGCCCATCTCCGCAAGGGCGACGCCGGCTGCGCCGAGATCGCCCTTCACCGCGCGCACGGCGGCCATCACCGCCAGCGAGTTGATCACCTGATGCTCGCCGGGCGCCGCGACCGTGTAGCACACGCGGCGATCGCCCATGTCGGCGGTGACCAGTGACCCACCGCCGATGGCGGACACGGTGTCGAGCAGTCTCACGTCGGCGCCGGGCGATCGGCCGAACGACACGACCGTCGCCCCGGCCGCCAGCGCCGCTGCCTTGAGCCGTTCGAAATGCGCACTATCGGCGGGGATTACCGCGATCCCGCCGTCTTCGAGGCCCTCGAAGATCTCGGCCTTGGCGTCGGCGATCGCCTCCTCGCTGCCCAGCATCTCGATATGCGCGGGCGCGATGGTGGTGATGACGGCGACGTTCGGACGCACCTGACGGGTCAGCGCGGCGATCTCACCGGCGTGGTTCATGCCCATCTCGTAGATGGCGAACCGCGCGCGGCTGGGCGTGCGGGCCAGGCTGAGCGGCACGCCGACGTGGTTGTTGTAGCTTTTGACCGAGCGGTGCGCATCGCCCCGGCTGGCACGGTCCAGCGCGGCGAAGATCATCTCCTTCACGCCGGTCTTGCCGACCGAGCCGGTGACGCCGACAACCGGGCCGCGCGTACGTGCACGGGCAGCCGCGCCAAGCCGCTCCAGCGCCTCCATGGTGTCGCTGACGAGAATGTGCGGGCCATCGACGGACCGATCGACGACGACAGCGGCCGCACCCTTGGCAAAGGCCATCTCGACGAAGCGGTGTCCGTCCATCGCCTCGCCCTTCAGCGCGAAAAACAGGTCGCCCGGCTGCACGTCACGGCTGTCGATCTCGACTCCCGAGACGGTGAACTCCGCATTGGCCGTGCCCTTCATGGCGCGCGCGAGGCTGACCGCGTCCCACAGGACATGCGCGTTTTCCTCGGTCGCTTCGAGAGGCCAGTCGAGGATGCGGACTACAGCATTCATGGTCATCTATCTCCCATCGTGCCGGACATTTCCCGGGCCACGGTGACGTCGTCGAATGGCAGCACGCGCACATTGTCGCCGCTGCCGATGATCTGCCCCTGTTCGTGCCCCTTGCCGGCGATAAGAACGATGTCGCCGGCCCGTGCTTCGGCGATGGCAGCCCCGATTGCCTCTCGCCTGTCTCCGATTTCGCGAGCCCCCTCGCCCATTCCTGCCAGTACCATCGCGCGGATAGCCGCCGGATCTTCGCCGCGTGGATTGTCGTCGGTGACGATCGCCACGTCGGCGCCGCTCGTCGCAACACGCCCCATCTCGGGCCGCTTGCCCTGATCGCGGTCGCCGCCCGCGCCGAACACCGCGATCAGGCGCCCCTCGACATGCGGGCGCAGTGCGTCGATCGCTGCCTCCAGCGCGTCCGGCGTATGGGCATAGTCGACGTAGACGGGCGCACCCACGGGCGAGATCGCCGCGCGTTCCAGCCGGCCGCGCACCGTGACCAGCCGCTTCATCGCATCGAACGTGGCATCCGCGCTGCCGCCCGTTGCCAGCACCAGCCCTGCCGCCACCAGCGCATTGGCGGCCTGGTAGGCACCGATCAGGGGCAGGTCGATCACACGCTTCGCGCCCTCGTGCTCGATCTCCAGCTTCTGGCCCAGACCGCCCGGCATCCGGCCGAGCAGGCGAATGTCCTGCCCCTTGCCGCCCACCGTGAACGGTTTCAGGCCGCGCGCCCGTACATGATCGATCGCGCGGTCAGACCAGGCATCGTCGGCCCAGACGACCGCCGTGCCGCCATCCACCACCACCTCGTCGAAGAGGCGCATCTTCGCGGCGAAATAGTCGTCCATCGTGGCATGGTAGTCGAGGTGGTCGCGGCTGAGGTTGGTGAAGGCGCCTGCCGATACCGGCGGGCCTTCGATGCGAAACTGCGACAGGCCGTGGCTCGATGCTTCATAGGCGACATGGCTCACCCCTTCCCGCGCCAGGCCGGTCAGGTTGGAAAGGAACGTCACGATGTCAGGCGTCGTCAGGCCGGTGGAAACGCTCTCGTCGCTGGTCGTTATGCCCAGCGTGCCGATCGAGGCCGCGCGCTGACCCGCCATGCGCCAGAGCTGGCGCGTGAGCTCCACCGTTGACGTCTTGCCGTTGGTGCCGGTCACCGCCACCAGCGTTTCCGGCACCGGCTGGAAGAACGGCGCGGCGAGACGAGCGAAGAGCCGCCGTGGTTCGGCATCGGCGAAATGCACCGCGCCGTCCACCGTCACGCCGGGCGCCGCCACGATCGCGACGGCGCCTGCTTCTATGGCTGCGCCGATGAAATCCTCACCGTTGAAGCGCGCGCCCCTGAAGGCGCCGAACACCGTGCCGGGCGCGATCTTGCGATGATCGATCGCAAAGCCGGTGACGTTGGCGTCCTCACCGGCCAGGGCGATCCCGGCGGAAGAGCAGATGGCGGAAAGCCTCATTCGCTGGCCCCACCGGGAACGAGCGGCTTGAGATCCGAAATGTCGATGTCGCGCGTCTCGTCGGGCATGATGCCCAAGAGCGGGCCGATGCGCGGGACGACGCGGCTGATCACGGGCGCCGAGTTCCAGGCCGCGGTGCGCTGGAACGACGTCGCCTCGGTGCCCTGGGGCTCATCCATCATCGCGATCACGACATAGCGCGGCTTGTCCATCGGGAAGGCGGCGGCGAACGTAGCGATCAGCGAGTGACGGCGATAGCCGCCGACGCCCGGCTTTTCCGCGCTGCCCGTCTTGCCGCCGACGCGAAAGCCGGGCGCGTCGGCCTTGCGGCCGGTGCCGTAGGACACGATCATGCGCAGCAACTGGCGAATGCGGGCACTGGTCGATGCCTTGAACACGCGCCGCCCTGCGGGAACATCGGAAGGATCGAGCTTGCGCAGCGTGGCGGGACGCCAGATGCCGCCGTTGACGAGCGCGGCATAGGCCGAGGCAAGATGCAGCGGGGTCACGGCGATACCGTGGCCATAGGATACCGTCATCGTGCGCAGGCGCGGCCACTTGCCGCTGGGCCACAGCGGGAAGCCGCGCGCCGGCAATTCGATATAGGGGCGCTCGTTCATGCCGAGGTCCTGCATCGTCTGCTTCAGCCGTTCGCCGCCCAGTTCGTCGGCGATCTGCGCGGTTACCACGTTGGAGGAGTGGATCAACGTCTCGGGCACGTTCATCGAGGCGCCCATCTGGTGACTGTCATGGATCGTAAAGCCAGCGACATGGAGCGGAGATGAAGGCCAGCGGCGACCGAGGGACGTAATGGTGCCGGCATCGAGCGCCGCGGCGACCGTGATCGGCTTGAAGGTCGACCCCAGTTCGTAGACCTGATTGGTCACGCGGTTGAAGCCGTGCGGCACTTCGCCGGCACGCGCCTGCGCGTCGGACACCATCATGTCGCCCGGAACGACGTGGTTGGGATCGAACGCTGGAAGCGACGCCAGTGCGAGGACCTCGCCCGTTTCGGCGTCCAGGACCACGCCGGCCGCGCCCTTTGCGCGGCTCAGCGACATTCCCTTGTTCAGCTCATCCTCGAGCGCGCTCTGCACCCGGAAGTCGATCGACAGCACCGACGGATTGGTGCGCCCGTCCATGCTCTTCAGCTGCTCGTCGAAGGCCTGCTCCATGCCGACCTGACCTTTGCCGTAGCTGTCGACATAGCCCAGCACGTGCGCGGCCATCGATCCCTGCGGATAGAAGCGCGTGGTTTCGCGCGGATATTCCAGCGCCGGCTCGCCGAGCGCATGAACCTTGTTGGCATCTTCCGGCAGGATCGAGCGGCGCAAGTAGCCGGCCTTGCCCGAGGCAAGCTTCGCGATCACTTCCTCACGGTCGAGATCGGGAAAGATGCGCAGCAACCCGTCGGCGACTTCAGCCGGGCTGTGGATCAGCGGCGAACCATCGGTCATCGCCTTGGGGTTGAACCATAGCGAGTATGTGCGGAAATCACGCGCAAGCGGCACGCCGTTGCGATCAACGATCTCGCCGCGATCCGGAATGAGCCCGCCCGCCAGGCTATCGCGATGCGGGCTCAGGCCCGTCGCGCCCAGATAAGTGATCCGCGCCAGCGCGCAGAGGCTGACCAGAACGAAAACGCTGAGAATCCAGAGCGTACGCAGCTTCGCTTCCAGCAGCCAGCGCTGACGCACGTTGATCAGTTGACGGCGGCCATTGTGGACGGACGTCGGCGCTGATCCTGCCGGGAAAGCGAAGGTGTTCACTGTTGGCCTGCCTCCGCGACCTGGATGCGCGCCAGGCGCTTGCCGAGCGCTGCGGCATCGCGCGCCAGTTCCGCACGCTCCGGATCACGTCCGGTCGGCGCGGAGGGCACGGCGTCGGCGATCGCCGCGGCCGTGGCGCCCGCTACCGGAGAGACCATTGCCAACAGCGACGATCCGGTATCGGCCGACTGCGGTACATCGGCGTTGGCGTAGCGGATCGGCGGCGGTGCGCCCGGCCCCGCCGACACACCCAGCGCCGCCAGCTGGCGTTCACCCTCGATATACTGCGCGGCGATCGGCGCCTTGTAGCCAAACTCGAGGTCGTTGATCTGCCGCAGCGCCTGCTGGTTGGAGCGGGTCTGGAACTCGGTCTGCAGGAAATCGATCTCCTGCTGGACCCACATGATGCGCTTCTCGGTATCGTGCACGTTGCTCTTCACCGCATTGACGCGGAGCGTCAGGCCGATGGTCAGCGCGCCGCAGATCAGCAACACGGAAATCCAGCCGATTGAACGGACGCGGTCGCTTGTCAGGTTCATGCGGCACTCCTGTGGGTGTTACGGGCGGGGGCATCGGTGCGCTCGGCGCTGCGCAGGGTGGCGGAACGCGAGCGGGGGTTTGCGGCCAGCTCGGCCTCTCCGGGACGCACCGCCTTGGCGACATTGGCGAAAACCGGCGCATTCTCAGCATCGACCTGCGGCAGATGGCGAGAGGTGCTGTGCCCCGCACCGCTGGCGTCGCGCAGGAAATGCTTCACCTTGCGGTCTTCCAGGCTGTGAAACGTCACCACCGCGAGCCGGCCGCCGGGACGCAACACCGCTTCGGCGCCCGCGAGACCCTCATCGAGCTCGTCCAGCTCGCCGTTTACGTGGATCCGCACCGCCTGGAAGCTGCGCGTGGCCGGATCCTTCGGCGCACCCGGACGGTGGCCGAGCGCCTTGCGAACGACGCGAGCGAAGTCTCCGGTCGTCTCCAGCGGACGAGCGGCCACGATCGCGCGGGCTACGCGGCGGGACTGACGCTCCTCGCCATAAAGATAGAGCACGTCGGCGATCTCGCTCTCGTCCGCCGTATTCAGGAAATCGGCAGCCGACAGCCCCTCCTGACTCATCCGCATGTCGAGCGGCCCGTCGGAACCGAACGCAAAGCCGCGCTCGGCCTGATCAAGCTGCATGGAGGACACGCCGATATCCATGACCACGCCGTCGACCTGCTCCACGCCGACCTCGGCCAGACCTTCGACCATTTCCGAGAAACGGCGCGGATGGAGGACGAGGCGGGGCGGGTCGCTCTCCAGTTCGGGCCATTTCGCGGGGGCGGCGCGCAACGCGGCGATGGCATCGGGGTCGCGGTCGAAGGCATGGACCGTCGCGCCGGCATCGAGCAGGCGGCGGGTGTATCCGCCCGCCCCGAGCGTGGCATCGACGATGACGTCGCCTTGCCCCGGGCGGAGGGCGGCAACGACTTCATCGAGCAGCACGGGAACGTGCGGTGCCTGGTCGGGAGTGGCGGTCACCGGGCTCACTTGCGCTTCGCCTTGGCAAGCTCGGACGCGACCAGGGCGCGGCAGTTCGCGGCGATGATCTCCATCTCCGCGTCGTCCTCCAGCTTGTAGAGCTCCTCGGGATTCCAGATCGTGATGAACTGGCCGACACCCTGGAAGAACAGCTGGTCCTGCACGTTGGCGAGGCCCGCGAGCGCGTCGGGAAGCACGAAACGGCCGCTGCCGTCGAAAGGCACCTGCTGGAAGGAATAGAGCGCCATGGCGCGCTTGGTGCGGTTGAACGGCCGGCCGGCGGCATCTGCGCGCGCCTCATCCCGGTCAAGCTCGTCCTCGAACTCGGCGACCCGCGAAAGCCCGAAGCCGATGAGGCACTTCCACTCGGGGAACTTGGCGAGGCAGATCACATCTTTGCCGCTCGATTCGCGCACGGTGCTGCGAAGGATGTTGGGCAGCACGAAGCGGTTCTTGTCGCGTAGAAGCGAAAAGCCCTGACCACTGTAGATGTATGGCTGCCCAGCCATGTCGCCCGTAACGCCCCCGACAAGTGCTTCCCGGCAAATACTTCGACACCCCCCGACGCAGGCCCATGCGAAAGGGGTCCGCCCCGCAAACGGGCACGGCGAGTCTCAGCAATTCCGATTGGCCATCTACATATCGCGGGAATTTTGGGGATGGAAGGGAAATATGGGGATGAGCGGGAATTTATCCTCCATTTGCGTCAAAGCGAGTGCCGACGCTATCGATCCTACGGCCATTGGCAGCATGGAAATGCAACTTTATCGCTATTTTCAAGTGATTTAAGATGTCCGCCAGATTGGTGCTGTGCTGACACGGCCCATCCCGCTCCATCCCCACTGATCACAGCACAGGTCTCTAACCTGCAAGGTCAAGGGACAGCAGCAACCCGCGAATCTTGAGGACATCCGGGCTTTTTCCGATGAATGCGCACGAAATCAGGCTGAGCGCTGCTTACGCACGACAAGGCCGGGCAGCTTCATCCCCGGTTATCCCTAAAAGAAGTCGATTCGGACACCATCCCGCACTCAGGGCTGGATGCGGGCCACCGGTTCTGCGCTGTCGCTGGGGGTTGGGGCCGGGCTGGGCGTCGGGTCCGCAGCGGGGACGACGCCAATATCGGCCAGCGGGTCGCTGGCGGCTTTCTTCGGCTTTGCATCGACCGCGACGACATCGCGGATCGGATCCTCGACGTCGGCAAGCCGCGCCCGGTCCATGATGATGTTCGCCAGACCGACGATGAGCAGCATCGCGCACAAACCGAACAATCCGACCTGCAGACGGTGCACCGCCTGCGCCCGCAAGGCACGCGGAGCAGGCTCCGCAAAGGGCCTGGGCGAAGTCATCGGCTCGACCATGTTGGGCGGAAGCTGTCCTGCCATCGGCGGGTTGTTACCTCAGCTTGCAAGCCAAGGAAAGACCGGCAAGCCCTTGGCCTCGAGCCAGGCCCGGTTGTAGATCGTGGAGAGGTAGCGGAAACCGGTATCGCACAGGATCGTCGCCACCCGCGCATCAGGGCCGAGAGAGCGCCCCAGCGCAACCGCACCGGCGACGTTGATGCCCGAGGAAAGCCCGAGGCAGAGCCCCTCCTCCGCGAGAAGACGTCGCACCCATTCCAGGCCTTCCTCGTCGGAAATGCGGAACTGGGTATCGATCGGAGCGCCCTCCAGGTTGGCAGTGATCCGCCCCTGCCCGATGCCTTCGGCCACCGACGATCCTTCGGCCTTCAGCTCGCCATTTGCATAGTAATTGTAAAGCGCCGCGCCATGCGGATCGGTAAGGGCGACGACGATGTTCTCATCGAAAGCCTTCAGGCCCATGCCGGTGCCGGCGATCGTGCCGCCGGTGCCCGCCGCGCAGGTGAAGCCACTGATCCGGCCTTCCATCTGCTCCCAGATTTCCGGCGCGGTGCTTTCGATATGGGACTTGCGGTTGGCGACGTTGTCGAACTGGTTGGCCCAGATCGCCCCCGGAGTGTCCTGTGCCAGCCGGCGCGAAGTGTGGACGAAGTGGCCGGGGTTGGAGAATGGGGCCGCCGGCACCAGCACCAGTTCGGCGCCGAGCGCACGCAGCGTGTCCATCTTCTCGCGCGATTGCGTCTCCGGCATGACGATCACCGTCTTGTAGCCGAGCGCATTGGCGACCAGCGCGATGCCGATACCGGTGTTCCCCGCCGTTCCCTCGACGATCGTGCCGCCGGGCTGCAGCAGGCCTTTTTCCTCTGCATCGCGCACGATCCACAGGGCCGCGCGGTCCTTCACCGAAGCGCCCGGATTGGCAAATTCGCACTTGCCCCAGATTTCGCAGCCGGCCGCCTCGCTCGCGCCCTTGAGCAGAACGAGCGGGGTGTTGCCGATGAGATCGAGCGTCGAGCGCTTGGGCAGGAGAGCAGTCATGCCGCGAGAAGTAGGAAGCGAAAGCGCCGCGCGCAAATGAATTGCGTGCGGCGCCGTCTTGACCGTGTTGGTATTCTATCGCTCTCAGTCTTCGGGAGCGATCGTGACCTTGCAGCCTTCCAGCGCCGGAGTGACCGGAATCTGGCATGAAAGGCGCGAATATTCGGTGCGGTGGTCGGAGCTGTCGAGCAGGTCGTTCTCGTCCTCGCTCATGGCGGGCAGCTTGTCCATGAATGCTGGATCGATGTGGACGTGGCACGTCGCGCAAGAGCAGCAACCGCCGCATAGCGCCAGCAATTCGTCAAAGCCGCCGTCGCGGATGGTTTCCATCAGGGTGCGGCCCTCGGTGGCCTCGACAGTCGATTCTTCGCCCGAATGATTGACGACGGTAATCTGCGGCATGCTATCGTATCCCCTTCGATACAGGCTGTATCACTACGCTTGGGTTATGCGTATTTCCCGCAGGCTGCTACTGGCTGGAACCCGATTTTGCAAGGCGAACCGACTAGGTCAATTGACGCATGGGACTTGACGCAAAACAGCTGAAAATGGGGCTTGATGCCATTGCCGATCGCGAACCGGCGATGGCGAGAGCCCTCGGCGTGGCCGGATATCCCGAGCCGCGCATCCGCCCCACCGGCTATGCGACCCTGCTTCGCACCATCGTCGGCCAGCAGGTCAGCGTCGCCGCCGCGGCGTCCGTCTGGGCCAAGCTCGAAGCGCTGCTGGGCGAGGGGATCGCGCCCGAAACCCTGCTCGCAGCCGAGTTCGACGCGCTGCGCGCCTGCGGCCTGTCCCGCCAGAAGCAGGGGTACGCCCGCTCGCTGTGCGAACTGGTCGTCGCGGGCAGCCTGGACTTCGACGCCCTGCCCGCCGACGACGAGGAAGCCATCGCCCAGCTGGTGCAGATCAAGGGCATCGGCCGCTGGTCGGCGGAGATATACCTGCTGTTCGCCGAGGGCCGCGCCGACATCTGGCCTGCCGGAGACCTGGCGGTACAGGCCGGGCTTCACCGCATCCTCGGGCTGGATGCAAGGCCCAGCGAAAAGGAGACCCGCGTGCTCGCCGAAAGCTGGCGTCCGCACAGGGGCGCGGCAGCGATCTTCACCTGGCACTGCTACAACAATCCGGCGCTTTAAGCCGTGCGGACAACGCGAGCGTCCGGTTTCGCCCCAAGGCCGCAAGTCTCACGGCACGGTCCGGATTGCTTCATACTGTGCGCAGTGACGAGGTAGGACGTCGCCCCCCTTCGTCATCCCCGCGAAGGCGGGGATCCAGTGCGCGGAGGCACAGGCCTTGACGAAATCGAACCCCGGACCTGGATTCCCGCCTTCGCGGGAATGACGAAGAAGGGAAGGAGGCGGGAAAAGGTGTCGAGGCGCGGCATACCCGTTTTGGCGATTTGCGCCCCAGTTGCGGACATTCGACATAGCGCCAGAAGGAATTCTTAACTGCTGCTTGTCAGATCTTCCTTATGCACCGAACCCTTCTAATCCTCGTCGCCACGCTCGCTCTGTCCGGTTGTGGCTCTGCGCCCAAATGCGCCACTCCAGACGCGCAAGGTGTTGTGAGTGCTATGGCACCCAAAGAACAGTTTCGGTCCATGCTGAAGGCGGTAACTGAGCGGACCCAAACTGCGGCCATCGTCTCGAAACGTGACGAATCATCGTCATCGCAAGCACGCTCGCGTGCCCTCGATGCGGTTGTCGAACGCCATCATCACGAGTGGGAGCAGAATTTGATTCGCGCGTGGGGCACGCTTTCCGCTGGCGAGCTTGCTCAGGTCTGCACTGCTCTCGGCGAAAGAGATGAGGCTACATACATGAAGTACGTAGTTCGGGTGGGTGCTGAAGTGCAGAAGAAAAACGAACCGCTACTCAGGAAGGCAGGAGTAGAGGTGCTCGAAGCGATCTACTGATAGGACGTCCTGCGCTCAGAGCGGCAGCTTTCCACCCAATCTCGGTCTTTCCTGCGCGGAATCGCACACTCGAAAACTCAACATTCGCATCCCCCCAAGCCGGTCATAAATTCAACCAATTCGGCAATTGACGAATGCGTGCGAGTTTCGAAAGATCGAAAATCATCGCTCTTGCACCTTTGTGAGCGATAACGCATGCCCTCGCTCATCACAATGAGCAGTTCTACGCGCTCGAACCAGCGGGAAGAGGCAGGCAATGATCGGGAAGGTGAGTAGGCGCGAGATCGTGCAAGCCGGTATGGCCGCCCCATTTTTGCTGGGCGGCATATCGCGGGCGTTCGCGCGTGGTCCCTCGGGCGAGCACTTTCGCAATGGCCTGTGCGCGACCTCCTTCTCGGATGGCGTCTTTGAGAAAAAGATCGCGTTTCGTGACGGACGGACGCTCGCCCGTGACGCGCTCGCGCTTCAGAAGCTGATGATGGCCCGGGGCTCGAACGAGATCTTCGCACGGCTCGGAAGCTCGCGTGCGGCTAGCCAGCGCAGGCCTGAAGGTGCCATGGGCGCGGCGCGGCGCCGAGCGGCGCTGGCACGGCGCGTCGGACTTCCACTCAACCCCGAGTTCCTGCTATGCGCGGACTACGGTGACATGGGCGGGCAGCCGGAACCGGATTTCAGCGGCTATCCGGAAATCCGGCTGACGAAGCCGTGGCATGAGCTTGGCATCGAGGCAATGTGTGATGCGATGCGCATCTATGGTCGCATCGTAGCGCGCGAGATCCTGGAAACCGGGGTCAGGGTCAATGTCTGGGACATCGGCAACGAGGTCGAATTCGGGGTCGCCGGCGTCGCCATCCCGCCAATGAATCCGCAGATCGGCGGTCCGGGCTGGAGCTACCGCGCTCCAGATGCGGTCGATCCCGAGATCGGCAAGATGTCGCTCGGCAAGTTCTTCCTGATGAAGAAGGCCGACCAGGTCGCGTGGGGCAAGACGCATCTCTGGAACTACGTGGGCCGGATCATGGCCGCCGTAGCGGACGGGATCCGCGAGGTTGATCCCGCGGCCCGTTTCGCCACGCACACGAGCGCGATCGCCTCGCTGATGCCCGAGGTGTTCGTTGGCTTTCACGAGGCCATGGACGCGGCGGGCTTCAGAGCCCAGGAATGCGGCGTCTCATACTATCCCACCAACACGAAGCTGATCCCGAACCGGCTTGAGCGTTTCAAGGAAACGGTGTTGCTGACGCGGCAGCAGTTGGGGCGCCCGGTCTATATCGCGGAGTTTGGCTATGCCGGCGGCCCTGTCACCTATGGCGGGGAAGACTGGGCCAATCCGGTTGAGGGTTATCCCTGCACCCCGGCTGGGCAAGCGAGCTTCCTGCGAGATCTGGTCGCGTGGGGCGCGCGAGACGGGCTGCTCTCGGGCATCCGTCCGTGGGCTCCGGACTATGTCGGTGAAGGGTGGCAGGGCATGGCGCTGTTCGACGCCCCCGTCGACGGCGTTGCCCTCGCCCGGCCTGGACTGGCAGCGGTCAACGAGGGACTTATGCAGTCGCGCAAACGGCAGGTGGGCTAAGGGGCCAGCCCACCACCAACTTCGGCCGTTCCGCGCAACCGAACCTGCCCACCCCGCCCAGCTTCAGACGATGCCGTCGATGAAGCGGGCCATGTCGATGTCGCGCTGGCTCAGGCCGCCGGCGTCGTGGGTAGTCAGCCGGACCTTCACCTTGTTGTAGACGTTGAACCATTCGGGGTGATGATCCGCCTTGTCGGCATGGATCGCCACGCGCGTCATGAAGCCGAAGGCCTCGTTGAAATCGCCGAACTTCAACTCTCGCTCGATGCCCAGGCCGTCGTCGGTGAGCGCCCAGCCGGGCAGCCCCTCCAGCGCGGCATCGCGGTCGGCGTCGGTCAATCGGGCAATGGCCATGTCACTCTCCTTGGCAGTGCGGGCGGTTTCAACTATCGCTCCTGCCGATGCAAGTGGCCGCCGTTTCCGTGACCGATCTCGCGTGCCGGCGCGGCGACCGGATATTGTTCGATGGCCTGTCCCTGCGCCTGCGCGCGGGAGACGCCCTGCAGGTGACGGCGGGCAACGGCGTCGGCAAGTCCAGCCTGCTGCGCATCCTCGCCGGGCTGGCGCCGGCCTTTGCCGGAATGGTGAGCGCCAAAGGATCGATCGGACTGATCGACGAGAGGCCCGCGCTCGACCCCGCTGCGCCGCTCGGCCGGGCGCTGGCGTTCTGGCAGCGGATCGACGGACCGGCCGATGCCGAACTCACGCGGCTGGGGCTGGCCGAACTGCTCGACGTGCCGGTGCGCTATCTCTCGACCGGCCAGAAGAAGCGCGCCGCGCTTGCCCGGCTGATCGGCCAGAAGGCGGACATCTGGCTGCTGGACGAGCCGCTCAACGGGCTAGACACCCACGCGGTGGAACTGACCGAAGCGCTGGTCGAAAGCCATTGCGCGGGCGGCGGTATCGCCATCGTCGCATCGCATCAGCCGTTCTCGGTCGCCCGGCTCGCGCGGCTGTCGCTGGCGGACTACGCGCCATGACCTGGCGGCTTGGCGCGCTGCTGCGCCGTGATCTCGCGCGCCTGCTGCTTGGCGGACGCGGCGGCGGCGCGGCGATGCCGGTGTTGTTCTTCCTGTCCGTGGCGATGCTCTATCCCTTTGCGGTAGGGCCCGACGCACCGCTGCTGGCACGCACCGGCGGCGGCGTGATCTGGGTCGCCGCGCTGCTGGCCGCGATCCTGCCGCTCGACCGGCTGATCGAACCCGATATCGAGACGGGCATGTTCGACCAGTGGACACTGCGCGGCATTTCCGAGGAGGCGGTGATCGCCGTGCGCGTCCTGGCGCACTGGCTGAGTTTCGGCCCCCCGCTGATGCTCGCCGCCCTGCCCGCCGCCGCCCTCCTTGGCCTCGACGCCGCCACGCTGCGGACGCTGGAAATCGGCCTGCTTGCCGGGACTCCGGGCCTGGCCGCGCTGGGTGTGACGGTTGCCGCGCTGACGGCAGGCCTGCGCGGCGGTGCGGCGCTGTCCGGACTGCTGGTCATCCCCATGGCGGTGCCGCTGCTCATCTTCGGCGCCGGCAGCCTTGGCGCCGGCGGTGCCAGCGGGCTCGCGCTGACCGGTGCGGCAAGTCTGGTGCTGCTTGCCATAGCCCCCTTCGCCGGCGGCGGCGCGGTGCGCGGAGCGCGCGGCTAGTCCGCTCCGCCGCGAGGCGGGCCAACGCTCGGAAGAAAAAAGCGTGACGGTCGGGCCGTGCGCCTGTCCATCCACGTGCCAATCTGCGCAGGCGCTGTTTTCCCGCTTAATACACTCCGCGCAAATCGAAAAAAATGGCCGGGGCGGGCAAGGCAAGAAGCCGCCCCGGCCAGTCTAGGGAGTGATCCGGCGCCCCATGACAAGCGCCGGGTCCGGGAAGGGCTTGACGGGGGAGCCAAGCCGCGTAACAGTAGCTAATGATAATCATTCGCAAATGCAACCCCCTGGAGAGTCCTGATGTATCGTTATGTTGATCGCCCCCTTTCCGGCCTGGATGAAGGTGCCCGGTTCCTCGTCTGGTCGATGCGTGCGTGGGTCACGGCGATCGGGCGCAAGCACTGCCCGGCCCGCATGCTGGCACCGGCATTCGCCAAATGGCGCATGATCGGCGGCCTGCAGCCATTCCACCGCACGATGCTGCTGTTCAACCGCGACGGGCTGGAAACCTTCAGCTTCTGCTCGCTGTCCTGCCCCCATGTCTCCGAGCACGAGGCGCTCATCCTGGAACTGGTGACCAGCCTGCGCGATCGCGGCCCGGTCGCCACGCGTGAGACGCTGGCAATGCTCATCGCCGAGGATGGCATCGGCGACATGCTGGATTCGCTCTCGCGACTCGGTGCGGTGCTTGCCATCGCGGGTATCTTCCCCGGCGAGGAAATCACCGCCCGGGATGCCCGCGGCTGAGGCGTTCAATCCACCGGCGCGACGTCCACGGAAACGAACATCGTCTGCTGCGAAGAGCCGCGAAAGGTGCCGTCGAGCGGCGCCACGTCGGAATAGTCGCGGCCCATGCCGATGAAGATGTGGTCGACATCGGCGAGCGCGGCATTGGTCGGATCGAAGCCGACCCAGCCCAGTTCCTCGCCGCACCACAGGTTCACCCAGGCATGCATCGCGTCGGCGCCCACCAGCCGCTCCTTGCCCGGCGGCGGCAGGGTGCGCAGATAGCCGCTGACATAGGCGGCGGGGATGCCTTGCGAGCGGGCGGCGACGATCATGATGTGGCTGAAATCCTGACACACCCCGTGGCGCCGGCGGAATGCCTCCAGTGGCGGCGTATCGACCTTGGTCACGCCGGAATCGAACGCGAACTCTTCATGGATCGCATGCATCAGCGCCTTGCCGGCTTCCATCACGGGCATGGTCTCGTTCAGGATGCGGCCTGCCCACGCGGCGATTTCACCCTCCGGCGCGGCGATCGGCGAGGCATAGATGTACGAGGCCGGGGCGAGCGCCGACAGGTCGGGCAGTTTCATCGCCCGTTCGCGCAGTTCGGACAGAGCCGGGCCCGGCGAATCGAAAACGAAGAACGGCAGTGCCTCCCGCTCGGCGACGAAGCTGCTGTCGATCTGCAACCGCGTCGTCGACTCGCGAAGCGAGAAGCGCGTCTCGTTGACGTGGTAGCCGCCGCTCCGTTCGGTGATGCGATGCGGGGCCGGTTTTACCGTCAGTGCATAGTCGGTCACCACCTGCCCCGGCCAGGCAGCCGGCCGCAGCCGCAGGTTGAACTGGGCGAGCCGAACCGGCTGGGAATACTCCAGCCGGGTCCGATGGGTGACGGCGTAGCGCATCAGAGCAGCCGGGTCCGCCGTTCCGCCTCGTCTCGGTCGAACTGCAGGAAGTAACGGGCGGAAATCTCGTCGGAAAGCGCGAACAACTGGGCCTCCATGGCCTGCAGGCGCGCCGGCGTCATGTCCGGCGCCAGCGCGGCTTCGAGTTCACCCAGGATAGCGCGGGCCGCACGCAGCGGCGGTTCGGGGACATTGTCGTCTCTCAGGCTTGGTAATGCGGCAAGGTGCTGGACGACCTGTGCCACCTGGAACTTCAGGGCGCGGGGATTGTCGGGATCGAGCAGGACGAGGTCGCGCGCCGCGTTAGGCATCGGCCCGGTCAGATAGCGGCTGCGATAGATGATCTGGCTGTCGCAGAGGTCCAGCAGGACGCCCAGCGCCGCGCCGTCGGCTCCCGGCCCGGCCAGCTTGCGAGCCATGCGGCAGATGGCCTGCGCGCGCTCTATGCGGTGCCCGATCTGCAGAAAGCGCCAGGCGTCGGAACGGACCATGTTCTCCGACGCCAGCCCTGCAAGCGCGCTGAAATGCTCGCTAAGCCAGCGCGCGCTGCTCAGCATGCCTTGCGGCCGTTCGACATCGATCGGCGGCATGGGCCGGCTGACGATCCGCCAGAAATCGCGCGCAAAACGTTCGCGAAGCGACAGGCCCACCTGCAGGCGGCTGCGCACGAGCGATGCCACGCTACCCGGCAGGGCGGTATCCGTGAGAGCCTGCGCGCTGGCCTGGGCGGCAGGCTTGCGCGCTGTCGCCGCGTCACCGGCGCCGAACTCCACCAGAAGCTCTGCCAAGGCACGCAGCATGCGGCTTTCGCCTTCGGGCGCAGCATCGCTCTCGATCGAGCTGCCGAGCAAGGCCCGGACCACGCGCACGACGATCTCCGCCCGCTCGTTGTAACGCCCGAACCAGAAGAGATTGTCCGCCGCCTGGCTGGCGAGGATCCCGCCCCCGCGCGAGATCGGCGGTTCTCCGGATGAGACGGCCGTCGGGATTTGCCGCGCCGCCTCGGCTTCATCGACGATCCACACGTCGGCCGAAAGATCGCCGTCGCCCATCAGCGAGGTCGGCATGTCCGTTCCCGAGGAAAGCCTTGCAAAGCCGCCAGGCATCACGGTCCAGCCGCCATCCGGCGTGCGGGCGACGAAAGCCCGCACGGTAAAGGGGCGAGCGACGAGCTTGCCATCGATGATCGCCGGCGTGGTGGAAAGCTGCACGATCTCCTGCCCGCAATAGTCCATCGGTCTGCGCGTGAAGGCATCGCGCAGCATCGCCTGGCGTTCCGGCGCGAGGCCTGCGCCGCCCACCGGCTGCCGCCCGGCGAGCCCCGCCACCGGCTGGCCGAAAGCCGATACCAGCGCCAGTTCCTCGATCCGCGCGGCGACGGTCGCCCGCTCCGACGCCTGTCCGGACCACCACGTGGCGACGTTGGGAAGCGCCGGTTCCTCGCCGAGCATAAGCTTGCACAGGCGCGGCATGAACGCTGCGAATGCCGCCGATTCCAGCACTTCGGCGCCCGGCCAGTTGATCATTTCGACATTGCCCGCTGCCCAGGCCTCGAACAGATTGGCGACGCCGAGCTGCGACTTGGCATCGAAGGCAAGCGGATCGAGCGCGGTCGTATGGATCCAGCGCCAGACCGCATCGACCCGCTTCGGACCCGCGATCGTCCCCACGTAAAGCCTGTCGTCGATCACCGAGAGATCCCGCCCCTCGACCAGCGGCAGGCCGAGATAGCGCGCAAGGTGCGCCTGCTCGGCGTAAGTCTGGTTGAAGCGCCCCGGTGTCAGCAGGGCGATGCGCGGCTGCTCGCGCCCACAGGCCGCCGCCATTCCGCCGCGCATCTGCGCGAAGAACTCGGCCAGCCGCCGACCTTGCGTATCGACCAGCAGGCTGCCTGCGGTACGGCTCATCGCCAGCCGGTTTTCCAACGCATAGCCCACGCCGCCGGCGATCCGAACCCGGTCCTGCAGCACCCGCCACTGGCCCTTCGGCCCGCGTGCGAGATCGGCGCAGTAGACGTGGATGAAGCGGCCGCCGCCCGGCCCCCTGCCCAGCATCTTGCGCGCGAAGAACGGGCTGCCGGCCACCACGCCTGCGGGCAGATGCCCGTCCCTGACCAGGGTCTGCGGCCCGTAGATATCCTGCGCCAGCCTTTCGAGCAGCTCGGCGCGCTGGATCAGGCCGCGCTCCACCGTGGCCCATTCGCCCGCGCCGATGACGAGCGGCATGGCCGTGAGCGGCCAGTCGCGCTCCTCTTCATCGCCGGTAATGCGGAAAGTCAGCCCCAGATCCGCCGCGTGCCGCGTCGCCGCTTCCTGGAGGACGGCTGGATCGCCGTCGGACAGCGCCGACAGACCTTGGACGACGGCCTGCCAGCGCGCCGCTACCGCCGGCTTGGCATCGGCATAGAGATCCCCGCCGGAAACCCCGCAGGGATAATCGTCAAGCCACCCGGACGGGCGGGCAACCGTATCGACCGAGGGTTTGCCTGCCATGCGTCACACGGGCCGCAGCGGTCGTCGCAGGTCAAGGGTGAACGGAAACTCGCTGACCTCTTCCTTCTGCGGCACTGGCAGTGTTCCGGGCGAATGCCCGAAATCACTGAACCGCGCCTTGCGCCGGGCTTCCGCCTCGTAGTCGTTGATCGGCATCGTATCGTAGCTGCGACCACCCGGATGGGCGACGTGATAGACGCACCCGCCCAGCGAGCGGCTGTTCCACAGATCATAGATGTCGAACGTCAGCGGCGGATGCGATGGCACCATCGGATGGAGGCATTCGGCAGGGAACCACGCCTTGTAGCGCACGCCGGCAACGCCCTCGCCCGGCCCGGTCATCGTCAACGGCACGCGGCGGCCGTTGCAGGTGATCACGTGACGGTCCTTGACCAGCCCGGTGGCGCGGACCTGCAAGCGCTCGGTCGAGCTGTCGACATAGCGCACCGTGCCGCCGATCGCGCCGGTCTCACCCAGCACGTTCCACGGCTCCAGCGCATGGCTGATCTCCAGCGTCACCCCGCCGCCATCGACCTCGCCGTGGATCGGGAAGCGGAACATGCGCTGCGCCTCGAACCAGTTGGGATCGAAATCGTAGCCCGCGCGGCGCAAGTCCGCGAGCACGTCGAGGAAGTCCTCCCACACGTAATGGCCGAGCATGAACTTGTCGTGGAGCTGCGTGCCCCAGCGCACCAGGTCGCCGTCCTGCGGCTGGTTCCAGAACCATGCCGTCAGCGCCCGCAGCAGCAGTTGCTGGGCGAGGCTCATCTTGCCGTCCGGCGGCATCTCGAAGCCGCGAAACTCGACAAGGCCGAGGCGCCCGGTCGGGCCATCGGGAGAAAACATCTTGTCGATGCATATCTCGGTGCGGTGGGTGTTCCCGGTGACGTCGACGAGCAAGTTGCGGAACAACCTGTCGACCACCCACGGCGCCGGCTGCTGCATATGCGGCCCCGGAACCTGCGACAGCGCGATCTCCAGTTCGTAGAGCGCGTCATGCCGCGCCTCGTCGATGCGCGGCGCCTGACTGGTGGGGCCGATGAACAGGCCCGAGAACAGATAGCTGAGCGAGGGGTGACGCTGCCAGTAGATGACGAAGCTCTTGAGCAGGTCGGGGCGGCGGATGAACGGACTTTCGAGCAGGCTGGGCCCGCCGAGCACGATGTGATTGCCGCCGCCGGTGCCGATCGAGCGCCCGTCGACCATGAACTTGTCGGCGGTAAGCCCCACCTCGCGCGCGCAGTCGTAGAGCGTCTCGGTGATCTCCACCGTCTCTCGCCATGAGGACGAAGGGTGGATGTTGACCTCGATGACGCCGGGATCGGGCGTGACCTTGAGCACCTGCAGGCGCGGGTCGGGGGGCGGCGCATAGCCTTCGATGCGCACCGGCATCTTGCTCTCGCGCGCGACCACCTCGATCGCGGCGACAAGCTCCAGATAGTCTTCCAGCTGCTCGGTCGGGGGAATGAATACCGAAAGGTAGTCGGCGCGCGGCTCGATCGTCATCGCCGTGCGCACCGCGCCCTCGATGATGTCCTGCTCGACGATCGGTTCACCGAACACGTGCGGCGTGGTGACATGCTCGACGCGCTGGCTTGAAAGCTGTTCGCGGGCCTGGCTCCCGCGCTGGATCACCTGTTCGCGGAAGTCGGCGAGCGGTTCGCGCTCCTCCGCCGTGTCGCGCGGATGGATATAGGGAAAATTGGCCGGAGAAACGTAAGGCAGCGAGCCCAGCGGCAGCCGGTAACCGATGGCGGCATCGCCGGGCACCGCCGTCAGCAGCCCCTTGCGCACGCGCCAGTATTCGGAGCGCCAGCGCGGCCGGCTCTGGTCCCGGCTGTTCCAGCGTTGGATCGGCAGGACAAAGCCGACAGGCGAATCCATGCCGCGCCGATAAGTTCGCTTGAAGCGGCGCGCCATCTCCTCGTCGGCGATGCTGGGATCGAGCGGCGTGGTGTTGATCGGCAGTTCGTCCTCGCGGACCATCCACACGCCCTTGTCCTCAAACACCGGCTGGACGAAATCGGGGTCGACCCCCAGCCCGGCGGCAGCGGCGCGCAGCACTTTCGCGGCGGCGGGCGCATCGATGCTGGGCACCGGATCGGGATCGCCGTCCTTCGCCAGCGGCTTTTCGCCGGCAACCAGGCTGTCGTCCTCCCAGATCGGCACTCCGTCCCTGCGCCAGTAGATCGAATAGCCCCAGCGCGGCAGCGGCTCGCCGGGATACCACTTGCCCTGGCCGTGATGGAGCAGAGAGCCCGGCGCGAACTTCTCACGCAGCAGGCGGATCAGCCGGTCGGCATAGGCGGCCTTGGTCGGGCCGACCGCCTCGCCGTTCCATTCGGGCGCCTCGAAGTCGGTGGCGGCGATGAACGTGGGCTCGCCGCCCATCGTCAGGTTGACGCCGCCCGCCGACAGATCGGCATCGACCTTGTCGCCAAGGCTGAGCAGCGCGTTCCAGCGCTCTTCGGTGAAAGGCTTGGTGATGCGCACGGCCTCGGCAATGCGCGAGACGTCCATCTCGAACTCGAAATCGACTTCGGCCGGCTCGGCCATGCCTTCGATCGGCGTCGCGGAGCGGTAATGCGGCGCTGCGCAGAGCGGAATGTGTCCCTCGCCGGCGAACATGCCGGAGGTCGCGTCGAGCGCCAGCCAGCCCGCGCCGGGCACATAGGCCTCGGCCCATGCGTGAAGGTCGGTGACGTCCTCCTGCACGCCGAGCGGCCCTTCCTTGGGCGTGACATCGGCGACCAGCTGGATCGAGTAACCGGAGACGAAACGCGCCGCGAAGCCCAGCCGCCGTAGCAGGTGCACCAGCAGCCATGCCGAATCGCGGCATGAGCCGATGCCCACTTCCAGCGTCTCCTCGGGTTCCATCACGCCGGCTTCCATGCGGATCACATAGCCGATGCGCTGCTGCAGCTGGCGATTGATCTCGACGAGGAAATCGACGGTGCGGCCCTCATAGCCTTCGAAGCTGGCGACCAGTTCCTCGAACAGCGGCCCTTGCGGCTCGGTCTCGAAATAGGCCGCGAGGTCGGACCTCATGATGTCCGAATAATCGAACGGATATTCCTCCGCTTCCGGCTCGACGAAGAAATCGAAGGGGTTGATCACCGCAAGCTCGGCCAGCAGGTCAACCTCGATCGAGAAGTGATCGACCGGATCGGGGAACACCACGCGCGCCAGCCAGTTGCCGTGCGGATCCTGCTGCCAGTTCAGGAAATGCTCGGGCGGGCTGATCTTCAAAGAGTAATTGGGCACCGCCGTCCGGCTATGCGGCGCGGGCCGCAAGCGGATCACCTGGGGGCCGAGCTTTATGCGCCGCGAGTAGCGGTAGCGGGTGAGATGATGCAGTGCCGCTTTTATCATTGAAGCGATAGTGCGCCAAACAATGCTGCGCTGCAACGATGTTAACCTGGAGAGACAAGAAAATTAGATAATCCGCAATGCCGCTTCGCGTTGTCGCAAAACATTCATCATGGCATGCAAGGGGCAACGGAGTGAAAATAAGAGACATGCAGGACATCGGCGACGAATCAGGGCTGCCCGAAATCTGCGAGACATCGCAGCTAGCCGGCCTTCCCGCGCGCTATTTCAATCGCGAATTGAGCTGGCTTACCTTCAACGAGCGTGTTCTGGCCGAAGCCAGCAATCAGAACTATCCCCTGCTTGAGCGCCTGCGCTTCCTCTCCATCTCCGGCAGCAACATCGACGAATTCCTGATGGTGCGCGTCGCCGGCCTCGCCGGGCAAGTGCGCCGCCAGATCGAGGAGATATCGATCGACGGAATGACACCCTCGCAGGCGCTTGCCGCCACGCACGAGAAAGTCATGGAGCTGGAGGAAATCCAGCAGAAGGTCTGGACCGGACTGAAGGCGGAGATGGCCGAGACCGGCATCGCCGTGATCGGTGACGAACGGCTCGACACCGTGCGCGAGGAATGGCTGCAGTCCTACTTCGTCGATCACATCATGCCGGTGATCACGCCGCAGGCGATCGATCCGGCCCACCCGTTCCCGTTCGTCCCCAATCAGGGCATCGGCATCCTGTTCTCGCTCACCCGCATGGCGGATGACGCGCCGGTGATGGAGATGGTGCTCATCCCTTCGCCGCTGCCGCGCTATGTGCGCATTCCCGGCGACGAGCCGGCATGGATCAGCATCGAGGATCTCATTTGCCGGCACGCGGGCGAGCTCTTCCCCGGCTTTCGCATCCACGGCCACGGCGTGTTCCGCATCCTGCGCGACAGCGACATCGAGATCGAGGAAGATGCCGAGGATCTGGTGCGCTACTACCGCACCGCGATCCAGCGCCGCCGCCGCGGCCGGGTGATCGTGCTCCAGTTGCAAGGCAAGTTCGATCCGGCGGCGGAAGAACTTCTGCGCACGCAGCTTGGCCTCGACAAGGCGCTGATCATGAAGACGGAAGGGATCATCGGCTTCGCCGGCCTTTCCGTGATCTGCGACGAAGACCGGGCCGACCTCAAGTTCGAGCCTTACTCCCCCCGCTATCCCGAGCGCATCCTGGAACATGACGGCGAGATTTTCGCGGCCATCCGCGAGAAGGACATCGTCATCCAGCACCCCTACGAAAGCTTCGAGGTGGTGATCGACTTCCTGCGCCAGGCCGCGCGCGATCCCGACGTGATCGCCATCAAGCAGACGCTTTACCGCGCCGGCAAGCAGTCCGCCATCATCTCCGCCCTGATCGCGGCGGCCGAGGCGGGCAAGTCGGTGACGGCGGTGGTCGAACTGAAGGCCCGCTTCGACGAGGAGCAGAACCTGCTGTGGGCCAGCCAGCTCGAACGGGCGGGCGTGCAGGTGATTTACGGCTTCGTCGACTGGAAGACCCACGCCAAGGTGTCGATGGTCGTGCGCCGCGAGGGCGACGGCGCCAATGGCGGCTACCGCACCTACTGCCACTTCGGCACCGGCAACTATCACCCGATGACCGCGCGGATCTATACCGACATGTCCTATTTCACCGCCGAACCGGCGGCGGGACGCGACGTCGGCAAACTGTTCAACTTCATCACCGGCTACGTCGAGCCGAAGAGCATGGAATTGCTCTCGATCTCGCCCATGTCGCTGCGTTCTACGCTCTACGACCTGATCGACGCGGAAATCGAAAATGCCGGCAAGGGCCAGCCCGCCGCGATCTGGGCCAAGATGAACTCGCTGACCGATCCGGACCTGATCGATCGGCTTTATGCCGCCAGCCAGGCCGGCGTCGACATCGATCTTGTGGTGCGGGGCATCTGCTGCCTGCGCCCGGGCATTGCCGGGCTGTCGGAAAACATCGCGGTGAAGTCCGTCATTGGCCGCTTCCTCGAACACAGCCGCATCTGGGCCTTCGCCAACGGCGCCGACCTGCCCAATCGCAACGCCAAGGTGTTCATCACTTCGGCCGACGGCATGAGCCGCAATCTGGACCGGCGTGTCGAAATCCTGATCCCGATGCGCAACAAGACCGTGCACGACCAAGTGCTCGATCAGGTCATGCTGGCCAATCTTCTCGATACCGAGCAAAGCTGGCTCCTTCGGCCGGATGGCACGTACGAGCGGGTCGGAGAAGTCGAGAATCCGTTCAATCTGCATCGCTATTTCATGACCAACCCGTCGCTCTCCGGGCGGGGCGCCGCGCTGGCCAGTGGACGAAAAGTACCCAAGCTCTCGCTAAGGCGGGGTCTTATCTGACATAGAGGCGCCAGTCCGCCCGGAACATCGGGCGCTGTGATTCGTATGGATTGAATGATCGGCATCAGCCACTCTCGTGAGAAGCGCGCGATCATAGACATTGGCTCGAACACGGTTCGGCTGGTCGTCTATAATGGCCCCCCCCGCGCGCCTTCCGTGATCCTCAATGAAAAGGTCAACGCCCGGCTCGGCAAGGATCTCGGCAAGACCGGGGCGATTTCCGAAAAGTCCATGCGCGCCGCATTGTCCGCGCTGGAGCGGTTCGCGGTGCTGCTGCGGCTGCTGGAGGTGGACAACGTCGATTGCGTCGCCACCGCCGCCGCCCGCGATGCCTGTAACGGTCCCGAGTTCCTCGACGCGGTGCGCGGCTTCGGCCTGTCGCCGCGCCTGCTGTCCGGCGAACAGGAAGCGGCTGCCAGCGCCGCCGGCGTGCTTGCCGCTTTCCCCGGCGCGCGCGGCCTTGCCGCAGACCTTGGCGGCGGCAGCCTGGAACTGGTCGAGATAGACAATGCTATAACCGGCAAGGGTATCACCCTGCCCTTCGGCACCCTGCGGCTGGCCGACATGCGCACCGGCGGCGAGCAGAAGTTCGCCGAACTCGTGCGCGGCGGCCTCATGGCGCGCAATTGGGAGAATGACCGCGGTCTCCCGCTCTACATCGTCGGCGGTTCGTGGCGCGCGCTGGCACTTCAGGCGATGCGCGAACTGAACTGGCCGGTCGACGATCCGCACGGCTTCGAACTGCCCGCTGCGGAGGCCTCGCGGCTGGCGCGCCAGTTCGCCAAGGGCCGGATCGAGAACCCCGATCCGCGAATTTCCAGCGCCCGTCTCGCCACCCTGCCCGATGCCGCCGCCCTGCTCGCGCAGTTGATCGCGGTGCTGAAACCGTCCCGCCTCGTGTTCTCCTCATGGGGCCTGCGCGAAGGGCTGCTGCACATGCAGTTGCCGCCCGAGGTCCGGCAGGAAAGCCCGATGCTGGCCAGCGTATCGGCCTTCGCCCACGGCGCACGCGTCGACGGCGACGATGCCGTGCGCATTGCCAAGTGGACCGCGCCGGTATGCCGGGAAAACAAAGGCGAGGCGCAGCTTCGTGTCGCATCCACGCTGCTGGCACTGGCGGCCATGCGAACCGAGCCCAACCTGCGCACCGAGGAAGCCATGACCTGGGCCTTGCGCAAGCGCTGGGTCGGGCTCGATATGCATGGGCGCGCAATGATGGCGATGACCATCTTCGCCAATTCCGGGCTGACCGAAATCCCGCCCGAATTCCTCCGCCTCGCCAGTCAGGCAGACCTCGATCGCGCCATCGGCTGGGGACTGGCAGTGCGCCTTTGCCGCAGACTGACCGGCGGCGCTGACTCGGGGATGTCCAACTCGGCTCTGGCCGTCGCCGGCGGCAACCTGATCCTCACCCTCGCACCTTCGGCGAAAGCCCTTTACGGGGCAAGCATCGGGAAAGATCTCAAGGCCTTGGGGGAATGGCTGGGTCTGGAATGGTCGGTTATCACCGAGGCCGGTGAGACCGTCGAAGCCTGAAACCGGAAACGGCAGGCTCAATCAACTTGACACAAATAACCATATAGGTTATATACCCTAGCACAGGCGGGTGCTTGGAGCGACAGGCCTTCGCTCTCATGTCACTTGCACGACGCGGCCGGCGACCCTCCCAGCAGGAAGGCCGCCTGCGACATACGCGGCGAGGTCATCGCTTCGGGAGTTACGACCCGAAGGCTGTGCGGCAGGGAGCGAGCCCGCCCGCCGGCGCCTCGCTTGCCAGGGCCGAGTGTGTGAGATTTCGATGCGTTTCCCTCACCGCCGTTCGCAACGATGAAACGTCCGCCAAGCCTGTCGTGCCAGGCCCC